>OBIC01000091.1_pt1 | contig 42861 bp, 40 predicted proteins | sample 1519831 | NCBI WGS metagenome assembly OBIC01 (sample SAMN03019805, study PRJEB22545) | beach sand metagenome | biome: beach; feature: sea beach; material: beach sand | place: USA: Municipal Pensacola Beach, FL | collected 2010-10-20 | depth 40-45 cm m
TCCTATGACGACATCAAACGCTTGTAGTGCGGCAATAATGCCATCCCCTGTGGTGGTTTGGTTTAATAAAACAATGTGCCCCGATGATTCTCCACCCAGTGTCCAATGGTTTTTTTCTAGTAGTTCCATGACATAGCGATCACCTACGGCAGCTCGTTGAAAAGGAATGTTCATTTCGTTGAGTGCATGTTCGAGTCCTAGGTTACTCATGAGGGTGCCAACCACCCCCTCTACAGGGCCTGCTTCAGATTGAGCTTTGGCTAAGATGTAGAGAAGTTCGTCGCCATCGACGATTTCACCACGATTATCAACCATAATGAGCCTGTCGCCATCACCATCTAAAGCAATTCCAACATCTGCACGTTGTAATAAAACATGTGCACGCAGATTGTCAGGTGCTGTGGCGCCGCAATCCTTGTTGATATTTAGACCATCAGGCTCGCAGCCAATGGTGATCACTTCTGCGCCCAGTTCTCGAAATACACGTTTAGCAATGTCATAGGTTGCGCCGTTGGCTGAATCAACAACCAGTCTCATGTTGTTCAGACGGCCACCGGAGGGGAAAGTGCTTTTACAATATTCAATGTACCGGCCACTCGCATCACCGAGACGAGCAACTTTCCCAAGATGGGCTGAATCGACGGTGCTTATTGTCTGTTCCAGCATTGCTTCGATGGCAAACTCGGTTTCATCGGGCAATTTTTTCCCATCTGTGCCAAAAAACTTAAGACCATTATCGTAATAAGGGTTGTGTGACGCACTAATAACGATGCCAGCGGCTGCCCGGAATGTCCGAGTCAGATAGGCAATCGCCGGGGTTGGCATCGGCCCCAGCAATTGGCAATCGACACCCGCGGAAGAAAGCCCTGCTTCCAGGGCAGATTCAAACAGGTATCCAGATATGCGCGTATCTTTACCAACAAGTACAGCGTTGTTGCCTTGACTTGCGAGAACTTTTCCAACGGCCCACCCCAGTTTGAGAACAAACTCAGCTGTCATGGGGTGGTCGCCGACTTTTCCTCGAATGCCGTCCGTGCCGAAGTATTTCTTTTTGGCCATTTTTTCTCCAGTTCCGTATGCCAACAAAAGGCGTTAGTCTAATCAGAGTTAGTTAAAAATAAGACGAAACAAGTCTGACTTTTTAGTAGGTTATTTCGTACGATTCACGTTTTAGCGGAAATTTGTTTGATTACTCTAGGTTTTGTATCGCATTAAGCAGCTTTAATGCATCTGAAGTTTCATCCACATCATGCACTCTAATGATTTTAGCGCCTTGCTGAGCTGCAAGCAGGGCGGCGGATATGCTGGCGGGCAAGCGCTTTTCTGTCTTTTTTCCTGTGATATCCCCGAGCATACTTTTTCTCGAAAGTCCGGCGAGTACCGGATAGTTCAATGCACAAAGTGTGTTGAGGTTTTTGAGCAGCGTTAAGTTATCCTGCACAGATTTTCCAAATCCAAAGCCAGGATCGAGAATGATGTTTTCTTTTTTCATGCCTTGGGATAGACATGTGGTCACACGGTCTTGGAGAAAAGCGATCACTTCTTCTGTTACATTATAGTAGAACGGTTTTTTTTGCATCGTGCGCGGGCTCCCCTGCATATGCATCAAACAGACAGGCACGGCAAGTTCGGCGGCTGTCTCCAGCGCATGGCTGACGCGTAACCCACAGACATCATTGATCATTTCGGCGCCTGCCTTTACGGCAAGTTTCATCACTTCTGGTTTGCTTGTGTCAATAGAAATGGCGATATCGAATTGTGTTTTAATTGCCTCGATTGCAGGAATAACACGATCAATCTCTTCCTGAACGCTAATAATCTTCGCGCCAGGGCGGGTTGATTCCCCTCCAATGTCAATAATGTCAGCACCCTCCATGACGATGGATTCCGCTTTTGATAGGTACTGTTGGGATTGCAAAAACTGTCCGCCATCCGAAAAAGAATCTGGCGTAATGTTCAAAATACCCATAATTAAAGGAGTATTTTTATGATTGAGTATCTGTGAAACTTTATTCACTTTATTTCTCAACAATAAAAAAAGCAGCGATGGTTCGCTGCTTTCAGGTTTTATTCACGTTATGGGCTTAATGTAAGCCCGCAGGACCTGGTACAGAGCCGTCATCCTTTGGTTTTTTTTCAGTATTTTGCTCTTCAGACGTATCGTCTTTTTCGGATAATGTCTGTGACGGGTCATCATCAGACCAATCAGCGGGTGGACCGGGCTTTTTACCTTTCATGATGTCATTAATCTGGTCGCTGTCAATGGTTTCATATTTGATCAATGCTTCGGCCATGGCATGAAGTTTTTCGATATTTTCTTTAAGCAGGTTGGTGGCCCGCTGGTAATTGCCATCAATAATCGTACGGATTTCCTTATCGATTGCTTGTACAGTTGAGTCAGACAGGTGCTTTTGATGCGAGGATGAACGCCCCAGAAATACTTCGCCTTCTTCTTCGCTATAAGCTAAAGGACCTACTGAGTCTGACAGTCCCCATTTAGTGACCATGTTCCGTGCAATTTCTGTTGCCCGTTCAATGTCATTAGAAGCGCCTGTGGTTACTGCCTCAGGGCCAAAAATAAGCTCTTCGGCGATACGGCCTCCATAGAGTGAAGAAATTTGACTTTCTAGCCGCTGTTTGCTGTGACTGTAGCGGTCTTCTTCAGGTAAAAACATGGTAACACCCAGTGCGCGGCCACGAGGTATGATGGTGACTTTGTAGACCGGGTCGTGCTCAGGTACGAGACGGCCAACAATGGCGTGGCCAGCCTCATGATAGGCTGTCAGTTTCTTTTCGTCTTCACTCATGACCATCGATTTGCGTTCAGATCCCATCATGATTTTATCTTTGGCGCGCTCAAAATCGCCCATATCGACCGAGCGTTTGTTAGCACGAGCTGCAAAGAGCGCGGCCTCATTGACAAGATTAGCGAGATCCGCACCTGAGAAGCCGGGGGTTCCGCGTGCGATGATTTGTGGCTTGACGTTGGTGGAAGCTGGAACCTTGCTCATGTGCACGCGCAAGATTTGCTCACGTCCCCGTACATCGGGTAAGGGGACCACAACTTGCCGATCAAATCGCCCTGGTCGGAGCAGGGCGGGATCAAGCACATCAGGGCGGTTGGTTGCCGCAATGACAATGACTCCCTCATTGCCTTCGAAGCCGTCCATCTCTACTAAAAGCTGGTTTAGAGTTTGCTCACGTTCGTCATGCCCTCCGCCAAGGCCTGCACCCCGGTGGCGGCCAACTGCATCAATCTCGTCGATAAAGATGATGCAAGGAGAGTGTTTTTTGGCCTGATCGAACATATCCCGAACACGTGAAGCTCCAACACCCACGAACATTTCTACAAAGTCTGAGCCTGAAATGGTAAAAAAAGGTACTTTGGCTTCACCAGCTATGGCTTTTGCCAGAAGTGTCTTACCTGTACCTGGGGAGCCGACCATGAGTACACCACGGGGAATTTTGCCGCCCAGTTTTTGAAACTTGCCAGGGTCTCTCAAAAATTCGACCAGTTCCTGAACCTCTTCTTTTGCTTCATCAACACCGGCAACATCAGCAAAGGTCACTTTAACTTGATCTTCGCCCATGAGCCTGGCTTTACTCTTCCCAAAAGACATGGCGCCACCTCGGCCGCCACCGCCTTGCATTTGTCGCATGAAGAAAATCCAGACGCCAATCAGCAGTAAGAAAGGGAACCAGCTAATGAAAATCTGCATGAGAAAGCTGCTTTTTTCGGGCGGCTCGGCGCGAATTTCCACGCCAGCATTGAGCAGGTCACCAATCAGTGCTTTGTTATCTGTTTCCGGGCTGTAGGTGCTGTAAGGTGTTCCATTACCAAGTCTACCTGCAATCTCCCGGCCATTGATGGTGGCCGATTGAATCTGACCTTGTTTGACTTCATTAATGAACTGCGTATAAGTCAACGTTTGGCCCGATTCTTTGCGCCCGCTCAGTCCATTGAAAACAGACATCAGAACAACGGCGATAACCACCCAGAGTAAGACGTTTTTCAGTAGGTCGTTCAAGTTAATTCCTCTATGACTTTTGTAACGGAAAATCCTTAACCATTCATACGTTTGACAGTACTACAGTTTAGGGTTTCTTGCCACTATGTAGACCTCACGGCTACGTGGTCTGGACGCCTTGGGCTTATGAATTTTAATCTTTTCAAAGTGGCCTCTCAGCATCTTGGTGTATTCGTTGAATCCACTTCCTTGGAACAGTTTGGTTAAAAAAGTTCCTGATGAATTTAATGTTTCACAGGCCAATTCACAGGCCAATTCAGCTAGGTGAATGGCTCTTGGTGCATCCAGCGAGCTGTTACCTGTGATATTAGGGGCCATATCAGAAATTACAAGGTCTGCCTGTCGTTCATTGGAAAAAGCGGCTATAGCCTGATAGGTAGCGTCGTCGCTGAAATCACCTTGAATGAAATGAACATTTGCGAAGGTATCCATTGGAAGAATGTCAATCGCCAGCAATTGGCCCTGTGCGCCAATTTTTTCTGAGATGTATTGAGACCAGCTGCCAGGAGAAGCACCGAGCTCAATCACATAGTCGCCTAGCTTAAACAATTGTTCTTTGGCATCCAGTTCAGCAAGTTTATAGACTGCACGAGATCGGTAGCCTTCTTTCTTGGCAAGAGCCACAAAGTGGTCAGTGGTGTGTTCCTCAAGCCATCGGCGACTGCTTTTACTGCGACCCATGGTTAATTTTTCCTGTCAATGACTAGCATGTTTGATAACGAAACAATACGATACAGTATTTAGTTTAGAGGTTAGTATTTTGTAATGTTGAATCAGGCGCAAATAAAGTTCTTACGTAAGCAGGGCCATGCTTTAAAGCCATATATTTGGATTGGTCAGAACGGACTCACTAAGAATGTATTGGCTGAAATTGAGCAGGCTCTTTCCGCTCATGAGCTCGTTAAAATGAGTGTGAAAGTCGGTGGGCGAGCAGAAAAACAAACCGTGGTTGACCAAGTGAGTGAACAAATGGATGCTGAGTGCATACAACTGGTCGGTAATATCGCATTATTTTTCCGTAAAAATCCCCGAAAATCCAAAATTGAATTGCCCATATGATACAGCTTGGAACCCCTCATTCAAAAGATGCTACCCGCGTTCTTCTCCTTGGGGCGGGTGAGCTTGGTAAAGAAATAGCCATCGAAGCTCAGCGTCTGGGTATTGAAGTCATCGCGGTCGACCGTTACGACAATGCTCCAGCGATGCAGGTTGCGCACCGCTCACATGTTATTTCGATGTTGGATGGTGATGCCCTGCAAACGGTGGTCGAAAAGGAAGCACCTCATTACATCGTGCCGGAAATTGAAGCTATCCAGACACAAAAACTGATTGAGCTGGAACAGGCCGGCTATCGGATTGTCCCTTCGGCAAAAGCTGTTCAGCTTACGATGAATCGTGATGGCATCCGGCGCTTAGTGGCGGAAGAGTTGGGTATTAAAACATCCGAGTATATCTTTGCTGATAACAAAGAAGCCTATCTTTCGGCGATCAAAAAAATAGGCCTGCCGTGTATCGTCAAACCGCTGATGAGCTCATCGGGGAAAGGGCAGTCACTGATTACCAAGCCGACGCAAATTGAGAAAGCTTGGCGGTTTTCTCAATCCGGTGGCCGGACTCACGAGCCAGGAAAAGTCATTATTGAAAGCCTGGTTCAGTTTGATTTTGAAATAACCTTGCTCACTGTTCGCCACAGAGGCGGTACAAATTATTGTTTGCCCATCGGGCACCGTCAGGAAGAGGGCGACTATCGCGAATCCTGGCAACCTCAACCGGTGAGTGATGAAGTGCTCCAAAAAGCGCAGGAAATTGCTTTGCGCGTGACAGAGGCACTCGGTGGGTACGGTGTGTTTGGCGTTGAATTTTTTGTTTGCGGTGATGAGGTCATCTTTAGTGAAGTGTCTCCACGACCACACGATACAGGGTTGGTGACATTAATTTCTCAAGATTTATCTGAATTTGCCTTGCATGTTCGAGCCTTTTTGGGGTTGCCAGTCCCAGAGATCAAGCACTATGGCCCTGCTGCGTCCAGCGTGATTTTGGGCGAAGGGCACAGCCACAATATTCGTTATAGTGGTTTGGAAGAGGCGTTGAGTCAGCCGGGTGTTGAGCTGCGTTTTTTTGGTAAGGGTGCACTTGCCGGCAAGCGACGATTAGGGGTGGCATTAGCCAAAGCAGATGAATTGAACGACGCGGTTGATAAGGCAAAATCAGCCTCAACAGCTATTACTGTCAAAAGGTAATATGGATTCTGTTTGAATAATATTCATCACGGGTGATAAAAGCCGCGATTATTTTTGTAACAGCCTGGGGGATCGAAATGGTTGAAGATTGCCTCGCGGTTGCTCCAAGAGGTCACTTTTTCGGCGGCTTCAGGCCAGTCCAGCCATTCATAATGCAAATGTTCGCTGTCACTGATGATAATCGGGCACATCTTTTCGAGCGTAACTGTGAATAAGTGCTCGCGGTTTCGTCTTACCCCTGGCGCGTAACGGAAGCGCCAACTAGGAAAAATCGTGTAGCTTTGTGAAAAGTGATTATTTTTGACAGGTTGGTCTGCGAGCCCGGTTTCTTCAAACAGTTCCCTGCGCGCGGCCTCGGCTGGCTGCTCATCCCACTCGAGACTGCCTGTGACAGACTGCCAGAAGTCCGGCTTATCCTTCCGCTGGAGAAGGAGCACTTTTCCATTAAGAGCGGTGATAAGGACAAGCACAGACTCCGGGCGTTTAAAAGGCATAGGCGAGTGGCTTATTTATCGGCAGGTTTATCTGTACGAACACGAATCGACAATTCTTTCAACTGAGCCGCAGACACCGAGGAAGGCGCGCTGGTGAGTGGGCAGCTGGCTGTTTGTGTCTTTGGAAAAGCCATGACGTCTCGGATAGAGGATGAACCTGTCATCAACATGACCAGTCGGTCGATTCCGATCGCCAGACCACCGTGAGGCGGGCATCCGTATTGTAATGCATTGAGTAAAAAGCCAAATTTTTCTTCAGCTTCTTGCTGATCAATACCCAGTACGCGCAGCGCGGCTGCTTGCATTTCCGGCGTGTGGATACGGATTGAGCCACCACCAATCTCTGAGCCATTGAGAACAATATCATAAGCCTTTGAAAGACAGGTTTCGTGGTGGGCTTCAAGTTCTTCTGGTGTATCGGCCGAAGGAGCGGTGAACGGGTGATGAAGAGCTTGCCAGCGCTTGAGTTTTTCGTCCCACTCAAACATGGGGAAATCAACAACCCACAGCGGCCGCCAGCCGTACTCCACTCGGCCCATGTCGTGACCAATTTTGACACGCAGGGCTCCCAATGATTCATTAACAACTGAGGCTTTATCAGCGCCGAAAAAGATTAAGTCTCCGCTTTCGGCTTGCGTCCGTGTGATGATCCCTTCAATGGCGTCGTCGGGCAGAAATTTGAGGATTGGGGACTGGAGCCCTTCACGGCCCTGGCTAACGTCATTACACTTGATATAGGCTAGGCCTTTTGCACCGTACCGGCCCACGAATTCTGTGTAGACATCAATTTCCTTCCGCGTCAGTTTATTGCCGTCAGGAATGCGCAGTGCTGCAATACGGCCGCGTGGATCTTTTGCCGGGCCGCTGAAGACTTTGAAGTCGACGTTTTGCATCAAATCAGAAACGGTGATTAACTCCAGGTCGATGCGTAAATCCGGCTTATCAGAGCCATAACGCTCCATGGCTTCTGCATAAGTCATGCGAGGGAAAGGGTCATGAAGTGGTACTTCTAACTGTTGGGCGAAGACTTCCCGCAGCATTTCCTCAACCAGTGCCATGACATCTTCTTGCTCGACAAAAGACATCTCAAGGTCCAACTGGGTGAATTCAGGTTGACGGTCCGCACGCAGGTCCTCGTCGCGGAAACATCGGGCAAATTGGTAGTATCGGTCAATGCCCGACATCATCAATAATTGCTTAAAGAGCTGAGGAGATTGTGGCAATGCATAAAACTCACCGCCGTGAACACGGCTAGGTACAAGGTAGTCTCGAGCCCCTTCAGGCGTGGCCCGGGTCAGCATGGGGGTATCAACATCCAGAAAGTTTTTGTCATGCAAAAAGGCGCGCAGGTGCGCGGTGATTTCCGACCGCATTTGCAGTCGGGTTTGCATTTCGGGTCGACGGAGGTCGATATAACGGTATTTGAGTCGATGCTCCTCGTTAACGGTCTGGTACTCATCAAGCTGGAAGGGGGGTGTTGCGGCCCGGTTCAGAACATCAATGGAGTGGGAGAGGACTTCAATTTCGCCTGTTCTCAGGTTCGGGTTTTCCGTACCTTCCGGCCGTCTCCTGACTTTCCCCCGGACCTGTAACACGTACTCGTTTCTGACCTGCTCGGCAACTTGAAAAGTTTCAGGGTTATCGGGATCGAAAACGACCTGAACCAGCCCCTCCCGATCGCGAAGATCAATGAAGATAACGCCACCGTGATCCCGCCTCCGGTGCACCCATCCGCACAGAGTAACTTCATTGTCTAATAAACCTGTATCAACTTCTCCACAATAATGACTTCGCATAATGTATGTAACTTCTTGTCCTAAATGAAAATGATGTTTTGGCGTGAATCAAAGCCCACGAATACTAAGGGTTCCCGTACAGGAAGGCAATTAGCTAAACTGGAACCTGTCACTTAATAAAGGTCAGATTAATGACTAAATTCCATGTCTACGGTGTTGGTAATGCGCTGGTTGATGTTGAGTATAGAATCTCACTAGAGGATTTACGAGCCTTAGGGCTTATAAAAGGAAGCCGGCGCTTGATTGATCAGCCTGAATGCGAGGCGCTGATAGCCGCTATGATGAGTTACCCCTGCCGACGCATTAGCGGAGGGTCTGTGGCCAACAGTTTGGTCGCCATTTCCCAGCTGGGTGGCTCAGCTTGTTTTGCCGGCGCGGTAGCGGCCGATGAAGCTGGGCATTTTTACCTGCAGGATCTTGTGGCTCAGGGGGTAATGGCCGTGCATACCCCACTATCAAAGGGAGCAACGGGGGAGTGTTTTGTGTTTGTAACGCCTGATGCTGATCGTACGTTACGCACTTTTTTGGGTGTCTCCGGAGATTTGACTTTTGGTGAGTCAAATCGCGAGCGGATAGCCGAGTCAAATTATGTTTTTTTGGAAGGTTACTTGGCTTCAACCGAGGTGTCGTGCGCTGTGGCATCGGTCACGTTGGAGACCGCTGTTGCTGCCGGTGTTAAGACTGCGTTATCGCTTTCTGATATTAGTGTGATCGAGTCACACAGAGATGCACTGGAAGCGCTGCTGTATCGTCCAGTAAGTGTGCTTTTTGCTAATGAGCGTGAAGCTTTGCACATGGTCGGCGCCGCCCACCTTAAATCCGCACTGTCAGGGTTGCAGCAGCTGGCGGATTGTTTTTGCATTACTCGGGGAGCCGAAGGTGTGCTGCTTTTTGATGGTGAGCGATACATAGACATCCCAGCAAAAAAAGTGACCGCCGTTGACACGAATGGTGCTGGCGACATGTTTGCCGGTGCTTTCCTCTATGGCCTTACCCAAGGTATGACCGTCGAACAAGCCGGTGAACTGGCGGTTAAGTCATCCGCTAAAGTGGTTAGCGCGTTTGGCCCAAGATTGAATGCCGTAGAGTTGAAACGCTTGAGTCGTGAGGGATGAAAACACCTGCATTAGAAGCGGTATATCGTGCTACGGCCTATATCCTTTGCCTGTTTGATCGAGAGATTGATCTAAGAATAGGGGCGATGAGCCCAGAAATGGACGAATTTCTGGATCAGTTAGGAGTATCTTGTCTAGTCTGTATGACGGCAGAGAACCCGCGCTCAAAGCTGTTGGAAAGAGAAGACAATATTCATAGAAATAAGGCACTTAAACGACAGCTTACTGAGGCTGGGCTGAAGTACTTCCCAGGCTTTGCGAAAAGTCTCGACGGTGAATGGCCCACAGAGAATATGCTCTGGGTGCCCGGTCTATCCACAAAGAGGGCAAAGTGTCTGGGCGTTGATTACCAACAAAACGCAGTTGTTTACGTTTGCCATAGACAACGCGCAAAGCTGCTTTGGTGCTCTGAAAAGTAGTCTATTCGAGGGCAAAAATTGCCCTGCCTAAAACTTTACCATCATGAATGCCGGCCTGGCGTTCGGTCACAGAAATAATCAGGTTGCTGCCATTCGCATCGAACTGCTGAGGCAAGTTAATGGGGATTAATCCCGTGGCTTCTGCTTGAGGTGGGTACATAACGAACCATGTTTTACCAATTCGCTGCCGGTTACGGTTTTTCTCGACATGTGCTTCCATATAAGCATTAATGGACCGTCCGCCATCGCGTTTTAGCTGCACACTCAGTGCTGGCTGGCCGTTTGTGTCTTTGGCAAAAGCGACTTCAGAAATACTGATGTTGGCGTCAAGTTCACCTTGACGCAGGATGAGTGGAAGTGTGACTGAAACCTGCATTTCAACAGATACCGTTGACTGGGTGGGTGCACGTTTTGTGGAGGCGTCCTGGTTTTTGTCTTCGATATCGGTGGGTTTGATGGTTAAAGCCGCCATGTATTCGCCTTTAGCTAAATCAGAGGGTTTACGGCTATTAACGCGGACAATTTGTGATTCCCCTGGTTTTAATAGCACTTTGCGGGGAGAAACTCGGAAAAGCCGGGTCGTTTTTAATTGCTCTTGATTAGGGTTTATTATTTTTTCGTATCTTCCGGCTTCATTGATATAAACCGGCTCAACGTTCACTCTAAATTCACCAACTTTATCTCCCGTATTTAAAAGTGTTAGTTTTTGGCTGCGTAAATTACCTTCAAGTACTACTCTTTGGGGGGTTACTGTTACATTGGCGGCGGCCTGTAAATAAACAGGGAAAAGGCTTATAAAAACGATTGAAAAAAAACAAAGTCCTTTTTTCATCATAAATTCCTTTTAATAAAAATTGTTACGGAATAACAAATTCAACATTAACCGTAATACTTGTCGAGTAACTACAAGGGTAAGCGTCGGGCGAATAATTACTTAAATCGAGTGTGCCACCTAAATATATATGACAACTCGCAGCGGTGCGACCTAAATCGCAATCTGAGTCATCTGAGTAAAGATGAATTTCACTCACCGTTAAATTCGGTTTTGACGGGCAAGTCATTTGGTAAGTACCGCTAGGGTACGTTACATCAATCCGGTAACTGGGATCTGCGTTTATTTTCACTTTACCGGCCAGAGGGTTTAAAACGGTCGTTAATGGCCCTGTGAATGTTTTGATGATGTCCGGTGTTCCCGGACCACCTTGCAGTGAAATTTTACCCGGTTGCGAGGGGTCAACGTATACATCCCCAAACCGGATAGGTTTCAATACCTCCGTTGCAGCAGCGTAAGTTGCAAAAGGGGTACAGTAAAGAAAAGCAAGAAAAAGTCCCTTTTTTCTAAAAGTCATCAATCCTTTTCTCGATCTCCTGGATTGAGAGGGGTGGGGTCCCCTCTTGAATCCAGATGTTATTATTGATAAGCAACAGTCATGTTGACGGTACCGGAATAGTCGCAGGCTTCCTGGCTCGCGCCAACGGTTAATAAGCCGCCGATGTAAATTTGGCAGTTGCCTGTAGAGCCAATGGTGCAGCCAAGTTCCCAATCCGCCGCCGTTGCACCGGACCCAACAGTTGCAGGTGCTGTGATTGACGTGTATTCCTTGTCGTCATATTTGGTCAGCTGCATGGTCGATAGGCTGTTTGTGGCACAGACCAGGTTTGTGGTTGCGGAATCGAATGTCAGTGATGCGCGAATACCATTGATGCCACTGACGGTGACCAGGCCAGCAGACTCACCACTGATGGTTGCTTTAGTACTGCTGAGTACGGCACTGGCATCAGAACCAACGTTGGCACCGGCAGTTGTTGCAGTTGGGTAGGTTGTACTACCGTTACCGGCTTTAATATCGACCGTAAAACCTGCGGGGTCTGCTGCGATGGAACCAAATCCGAGATCAGTGACTTTGGTTGCTGTAGCCGCTACTTGAATGGTTGATTGAACATCCATGCTGAAATCTTCGGCATGAACAGCACCGCTGGCAACCAACAAGGCAGCAGGCAATACTTTTAAGGTTGTACAAAGCTGTTTTTTGCGAATCATCTTCCTAATACTCCATTAAGTTAAGTTCGTTCTCGGGGCTTGTTTGTTGCCCTCGAACTGTTTAGCGACATGGCTAATTATTTATTTAACCTTTTTTTGAATTTTTTTATGAACTCACTTAATGTTCATGAAATTTCACAGAAAAGGCTTAATAAGTCAGCGCAAAATCGCCTTTTGATACCGGTGACAAATGTGGCTCCTTATGAACTGCAATAGAGAAGCGTGGAAATACATCTGTCACTAATACATCGGCAATTTCAATGACTTGGTTTAGCTCTTTTCCATTTTCCATGGTTGATATATGTCGATTCTTTAAAATTTTGAGGTTTTCGCCGGCATTAATGCGTGTTTCCATGCCGGCGCTTAAATAAATTTTTTCTCCTTCTGTATTAATAACACGCGCCATTAAAGGCAGGCAGGCTAAGTTGGCATCAATGTCGTTAGCTTGTTGGGATAACGTCGTATGGATGATTCTTCCATAATCGCTGTTTTCAATGCTGTTCATAAAAACATCACGTTCTTTAAATAAGACTGAACCTTTAATTTGGTGGAAGTAATTAAACTGGTTCAACTTTGCGCCCGATGCACCATCGTAAATTGCAATTTGAGTGCTTAGTCCCCGGCGTTTGGATGCAAACGGTTTTGCCAGTAACTTTTTAGCTTTCGTCGGCCAGCTTTCTGTAGAGCGTCCATGGTTTTCTATGTGTGCTTTATCAATAATGTGTGCGGTAATAACAAACTGGGCGTCTTTTTCTCGTGAAACCTGCCTGATTTGCCCCTCAATTTCTTCACTGGCCATACCCAGTGTATTAATCGTTAGCGATGCAAGTTGATACTCATCGGATGTTACCAAGTGATAGCGATCTCTTTGCTCAAGGTATTGTTTGAGGCGAGTTGAAAGTAATTGTTCCAGTCCGTAGAACTCCGTGGCCTGGCCGGGAGACAAGTCTTTATAACGCAAGAGTGCTACGGTCTTTTTGTAATGGGGGGCGGGTTCTTTATTAGGCCCGCAGAAAATTTGTTGTAATGGGGGCTCTATGGTGGAGTCAGTTTGCGAAGTTTCCACGGGCGTTGAGGACGGCAGTAAATTTTTCATACCGCACCCTGCTAGGAGAACCGAGGCCATCATCAATAGAAGAAGACTCGGTTTGTAGGCTGTGGTCTTTATCGTCTGCATGGAAGCTCCACCGGCTTATTGATCAATGCGGATTAACCGCAGCCCATTGGGGGTAACTGTTTTGCTGGCTGTTTGCTCTGTTTTAGGTGGCGGAGAGTTCGATGAAGCTTTCTCTTGTGACTGAACGGCTCCGTTTCCACCGGTATTCCGGCTTAAGCGATTGCGTGAAGAGCGGGTTGCGTAGTAAGCGGGCTGATATGCAATGTGCGTGGTGAGTTGACCGTGCGAATAACGCGGCCCTTGAGTCCCGGAATATGAGCGCACAGGGTCGGCTGAAAAATAAGCAGTTCTGAAACCCGGTTGTTGAGAAAAATAACCGGGGATAGTGTTGCGGTTAAAATACACGAGCTGCGCGTTATCCGTCTCATGGTCTGCATGCGCCTTGAGGCTGGGTGGGCGATCCTGTTCTGTATCGCGCGTTAAAAAATCAGACAATTTGGCAATGAGATAGCCACCGACGCTTCCAACAACCGGCCCAATGGGGTGGGCTGTCAGCGCCCCTCCAAGAATTGATCCGGTAATACTGGCGATATTGCTATCGTCAGCCAAGTATTCATCGGCCATGTTTGTGGCGCCATATTCAGACTTCCCCGAGGCGATAGCATGGCCCGTGCCTAACGTTATTGTTATGATCAGCGCAATTTTAATCCTTTTCACGGTTACGACTCCTGTTTAATCTGCTTGGCTGGCATTCACCATACAACCTTGGCCGATTTGTTTTAATTCACGGCACAAATCAGCGGCTTCTTGTTTACTCATACTTTCAACGACCACGCGATGATAAATCCCTTTTTGAGCACCCAGGTCCGCCTTGATGATACTCAGTTCCCGGCCTCCGAATAGTCCGGAAAATGTCATCCACTGTGTTGCTGTGATGTAAGACTCAGCGCTTTTTTGGGTGCGAAAAGCCGCCAGTTGAACGTAGTACTGCCCTGATTTTCGCTTCACCGCAGGTCGGTTATTGGTTTTTGAACCTGTTGACTGAGCAACAGGTTTTAAAGAGAGTGCGCTTACGGGTTTTACTTTTGGGGTGCTTGCTACGGATGTAGAAGGCGCAGGAAGTTTAAGTGAGTCACTCAGCCGTAAAGTTTTGATCTGTTCTTGGCGTGTATTAGATGATGTCAGTTTCGCGACCGGTGGTGTTGGCCGAGTAGAAACGGAAACAATATCCAGGCCGTTATGCACGCCACCGCGTTGACCAATCGTAACACTGGGTGGTAATCGCAAGGGCTTGAGTGACGCATTATTGTCAATCTGAACTTGATACTGGCCGCTTGGAACTTGTTCAAATAAATAATATCCGTCGTAAGCAGTTTTTTCCGTAGCGACAATTTGGCCCGTCTGAGTATTAACCAAATTCAATTTGACATTGCTGAATTCGCGAACAGCACCATTCTCATTAATGTAAAACGTGCCATCAATCTCGCCAGTTTTAACGAAAGGCAAATAAAGTTCTGTGACCACACCCGGGTGAGGGATGACTGAGTAACCGGCATTTGCCGGGGAGAGAGAAGGGTCCTCCCAGGTATTCGGGGTGATTTGAATATCCGTACGCAGATCCGCTGTCATGTACTCAATAAAGGCAATACCTTCAGCATTGGATTTGGCCCGGTGATTGCCCTGCACGGCGATCACTTCGGCGCCTTTTATAGGTTCATCATCGTTATCCCATTCTCCGTTGGCATTTTTGTCCCAAAACACATAAACACGCACTGTTCCGGAGTGGCCGCGGCTACGCTTGTTAAAGGCCAGTTTGCCTTCGCTGTTTTCACTTAAATCGGTGGTGAGAAAAATGAACCCTCTGTAACGCTCTTCAGAGTCGTAACTCAGGGTTGGGGTGAAGACGAGTTGTTTGAGCTGCCAATTGAAACCAGAAACATACTTGGTTAAGTCGTCATTACCATTTTGTCCCAGTGCATGATCGACGCGGAAGTTGGCGCTCAGGTTTTTCCGCAACTTAATCGTCGTGTCTAAGTAGCCATTAGTCAGCTCGTTTTCCGGTGCTATCCCATACCGAAGGCCTGTCCTGAAACGGAGCGGACCCCATCGTGAACCGAGTCTTAAACTGCCTGTTGTCAGCTCTTCATCACGGCCATCATTGTATTCTGTGAGTTGATATCGCAAAGAGTGATTCCACGACAGTTTACCCACGTGTCCTGAAAGGGAATTGCTGGCGATCAGATCTTCGGATTCAGCACTTTTTTGCCTACTGATGCTTGTGGCTGTGCTGACTTTGCCAGCAGGCCCTAATAATGACAACTCACTTTTTTCTGTAATCAGCCGGTCTTTGTCTTCTTCATCCAGAGTTAATAAGCCTGTATTTTTGATATGGCTGGCTCGAATACCAAATTTTCCTACCGGGGCAGAGAGTGAAACCGAATAGCCGTTTTCGCCCATAGAATCACGGCTGGCGCCTACGGCTCCGAACAGGCTGGAAAATGAAAAAGTCAGATCGAGTGATTGATAGTCAACTTGCTCTTCTTCAATCGTGGACAGTTGTAACCCGCCTCGCAGGCTAAGGTTCCGAGTCAAACCATAGGTGAACTCGCTGACGATTCGAGGGTCGTCGGGGCTATCGGTCGCTTTCTGTTCATCTGTTTCGATCAGGGTTTTGCCCTGTTCAGTGATGGAGGCGCTATAAGCAAAAACGCCCGGTTCACTCATGCCTGGGCCGATACGATATGTTTTGACTTCCTGGCGCTCCTGACCATTCGGGCCGTAGAACACTAATTTAATAGTGTTTTTACCGAAGGTAAGCGGGACATCTTTAAACACATAGCGACCCGATGGGGCATCCCGTTCGACACCGATTAAAATATTATTCCGGTAGAGTTCGACCTCCCAGTCGTTTAGTAAATCACCTTCAAAGTCAACCGTATCAAAAATACTACTTCTAAACAGATCACGGTTGGTGAATTTTATGCCGCGTTCAACCGGCCGGGTTAGAAAGGGCAGATAGGGAGGGGTAGTGTCACCGAGGGAAAATTGTGTTAAACCAAAGGGTCCGAAAAGATCTCCTTCGGCATCTGAGCGCCAAAAATTAAGCCGGGCGTTAGCGATTTCGTTTTCATTCGTTCCGTTAAGGAATAATGATGAGCTCATATAGGCAATCTCACCGGATGAGATTAATGAATACGTCAAGTTTATGTCAGCGTCATCATCTTCATTCTCACGGTAGCTGTTGTAATTGAGCGTAAATTTGAGGTTGGGGGAAGAGAGGAATTGATAAGGTGTTTCTTTGAGCGGTAGTTTTGCCGGCTCGGCTTCGCTCAATGTTGTAACAGATCGGTTATAACGGGCCAAGCGCTTTTGAAAGGGCAGCTCTTCCCTTGGGTGAGCTTTAATCGTCAATGTCGAAAACTGGAGTGAAAGGTCCACGGGAAACCAAGTAGACAATAAGCGGTTATCTACTAAAAGGTCATTGTCCTGAACAATAACCTGGTTGGGGTCATAGTTGCTCTCCTGGCCGGCAATACGAGCAATGTTGGTCGCAGTATCAAGAAAAAAAGTACGGGATTCGTGAATAAACCAGCCTGTGACTGTGGCTTGGTTATTTTGAAGACTGATATCCAGAGGAAACTCAAATGCATCAGCAATATCGTACAAGGAAAGATACACGTGATCGGCCTGGCCATAGCCGACAAGATTGTTCGTTAGCACCGTCTTATCGACCGTTAAGTCGAGAATGAGTAAATCATCTTCAGAGATCATGTCAGTTGACGCTAAGCTGGTACAAGCAAGACAAAATATCATAAGGCTAGACAACAGCTGCCGTATCGTTGCACCTTGTTTACTTTGAGCACGGACAGACTTGGCTAGTGTTTTTTTGATCATGATAATAGGTGATTACCCAGTACATGAAGCTGCTGAAAAACGCATCCCGCATTGACCTTGCCGTACTTCAATGCATTCCTGCTAACGTCATGTGAGGTGAAACTCGAACCAAAACCCTGCGGAATATTTCTTTAGGTTCAAGTGTAACTTCCTGTTACCAGTCACACGGCGCCGTCCCTGTGCTGATCCATGTTGGCTGATTGAAGGCCAGCAAATGATTAATACGAGACGCGTTTTTCAGTAGCTTCTTTTGTTTCGCTTCTGGAAGCAGGGTTCATGCCATAACCCTGTCTTGATTTTTAAAACTGATATTTGAGTGGCTATAAGTAATTGAAAAAATTAAATTTTCAATAATTTCTGTGTGTACTTTTAGTCTTTCTTTTTCATGTCTTCTCACAGCCTGTCAAATTTTTGGTGGCAAAAAATTGCCGCTGGAGACAAGCTGTGGCCGATGGGTGATATCATTAGCCCCATAAAACATTTGAATTAATAAAGACAAAGAAGGGTTGATAAATATGTTACCGCTCGAAGGCATTACCATTATTTCACTCGAACAAGCCGTTGCAGCGCCATTTGCCACACGACAATTAGCGGAACTTGGAGCACGAGTGATCAAAGTTGAACGGCCTGAAGTTGGCGACTTTGCACGTAGTTATGACGAACGCGCAAAAGGTCTTGCTAGCCATTTTGCTTGGCTGAATCGTTCTAAAGAAAGTTTGACATTGGACCTAAAGCAACCGGAAGGCCAGAAAATACTGGCTGCATTGGTTGAAAAAGCGGATGTTTTTTTACAAAATCTCGCGCCGGGTGCAACAGAGCGGCTCGGATTTGGTTCCGATGCCTTGCGTGAAAAATACCCCCAACTGATTGTCTGCAATATCTCGGGCTATGGTACGGATGGGCCCTATCAAAAGAAAAAAGCTTACGACCTGCTGATTCAATGTGAGGCTGGCATGTTGTCAATTACAGGCACCGAAGAGACACCTTCCAAAGTGGGTATTTCAGTGGCCGATATTTCAGGCGCCATGTATGCCTATAGTGGTATTTTGACAGCTTTGTATCAACGTACGCAGACGGGGCAGGGCACCGTTTTAGATGTCTCCTTGTTTGATACACTCGGCGAGTGGATGGGATTTCCTGCTTATTTTGCTTACGAGGGTGCTGAGCCGCCCAAGCGAACTGGCGCCAGCCACTCGGCTATTGCGCCCTACGGTCCCTTTACGACAGGTGACAATGAACAAGTCAATCTGGGTGTTCAAAATGAACGCGAATGGGCAAAGTTTTGTGAAATTGTGATACAGCGCCCCGATCTTATCCAGGATGACCGGTTTAACAGCAATTACAAGCGAGTCACTAACCGCGACGAGTTGACGGCATTGATTAATGGGGCACTATCCACATTATCCACAGCAGAAGTGGTTAAAAGGCTTGATGAAGCATCGATTGCCAATGCACGTATGAATACGATGGCCGGTTTCTGGAATCACCCGCAATACGCAGCGCGTGATCGGTGGACGCAGGTGGAATCACCGGTTGGCCCATTAAAAGCCCTCAAACCACCAGTGATTATGCGAGATTCAGACTACAAAATTACGGCAATTCCGGGGTTAGGCGAAAATAATGACAATATTTTGCAAGAAATCGGATACAGCGAAAGTGATATTCAAAAGCTAAAGCAAGAGGGTGTGATATAACGCCTTATCAGCTTATAACAGGCGAGGCAGAGTAATGAAAAGATGGATGTTATGGTTACTGATGATTTTGTCACCAGTAGCCGGGGCCGAGACGAACGGGCAACAAACGGGCAGTCAAACGGTCGACACTTTGGAACCTAAAGTGACAATTACGCCCTCAGAAGGTAAGCGCATCATTGAGTACCGTGCCAATGGGCGAGTGTTCATGGTCAAAATTCAACCCGTTAAAGGACCGGCTTATTTTCTGGTCGATTCGGATGGCGATGGTTCACTGGAAACGAAACGCTTCTCGATAAAAGACGAAGCTTTTGCTCTGCCGCACTGGGTTTTATTCCAATGGTAATATCAGCACCCAACGGACAGATTTAAATTCATTGGCTGTTTACACAACGCTGGCCGAGTGGCAAGTCCACTTGCTGTTGCAAGAATATAATATTGGCGACCTGATATCCTTTGAAGGCATTCAGCAGGGCATTTCCAACACGAATTATATCCTTGAAACGACTCAAAGCCGTTTTGTACTGACGCTGATTGAACAGCCTTTATCGACAAGCTTCCCATTTATTTTTAATTTGATGAAAGCCTTATCGGCTAAAGGTCTTCCTTGTCCTGAAATCATGGAAACGGCACAGGGTAGCTTGTGGTCTTTCCTGAGTGGCAAGCCAATAGTTCTTGCCCGCGCCATGCCTGGCGCAAGCCTTTTTAGTCCTACGTGTAGCCATTGTGCGCAATTGGGCGAGCTGTTGGGGACCTTGCACTTGGCCGCAAGGCACTTTCCACTGCAAAGGAACAATCCACTTGGCAGGCAGTGGGCAAAGACAACGGCGGCTAATTTGCTGCCTGTGATTGCTCAGACAGAGAAAAAAACACTCGAGGCGTTTTTGCCCCTGTTACTAAAAGTAAGTGACATGAACTTGCCAACAGGGGTGATCCACGGTGATGTATTTCGTGACAATATTTTCTTTGAACAAGGTGTAATCAGTGCCGTTTTGGACTTTTATTTCGCGTGTACGGATATGCTGATCCTGGATCTGGCGACGTCGGTTCTTGACTGGTGCCAGAGTCCTGACGGAAGGTTTGAGACAAACAAGGTAACCGCGCTTGTGACAGCCTACCAAAAAGTCAGGCCGATGACACCGGCAGAGATCAGGGCCTGGCCCTTGATGATGCAAGTGGTCATCGCCCGTTTTTGGCTCTTGCGCTTACAGTGCAAATATACGCCGCGGCAAACGAATCAGATGCTTCCGTTTTCCCGCTCCCCCGAGCGGATGCAGGCTATGTTCGCGTCTACTGAGGCTTTTCCGGCACTGACCTGTTACGCTGAGTGCCTTTAGGTTGTCGGCCGGCTGCGAAATGTTCGAGCCTCAGCCTCAATGAATATCTTGCTCACTTGCTGATGCTTTTGTTTGATTTTTTTATCCAGTAGAGCAATACACTTTTCAATTTCATCAGCTGAAATATGATCACTGAAATTTGCACTGATATTAACCAGTATATGCTCTGGGCCAAGGTGCATGGTGAGTACTTCATTGACATGACTGATTTCAGGTTGTTTGCTTAAAAGCCGACGAATATCACTGACAACAATTGGGTCAGCACTTTCCCCAATCAATAAACCTTTGGTTTCAATAGCCAGCCATAAGGCCGTCGCACCCAGTATCAGCCCGATTATCAATGAGGCGATGCCGTCAAAAATGATCAGCCCGGTCAGGTCGATGATAATCAGTCCGAACAGTGCAACAAGCAATCCCAACATTGCGGCACTGTCTTCGAAAAGCACAACGAATAAGCTGGGGTCTTTCCCGCTGCGGACAGCCTGGAGCAAACTTGCCTTACCTTTATGCTTACGGAACTCCTGAAAGGCGATAAACCAGGCACCACTTTCAAAAATCAATGCGAGGCAAAGCACGATGTAGTTGACGAATGGGCTTTTAATATCATGCGGGGCTTGAATGCGCTGAATGCCTTCATAAATCGATACGCCGGAGCCCACGGCAAAAATCAGGATCGCCACGACAAAGCTCCAGAAATAAATTTCCTTTCCATAGCCAAATGGAAAATGCTCATCAGGGGGCTTTCTTGCGCGCTTTAAACCATGGAGCAACAAAACCTGGTTGCCGGTATCTACGAGTGAATGAATACCTTCGGAGAGCATTGCAGAGCTCCCGGTTATAGAAGCTGCAATAAACTTGGTAATGGCGATGAGCCCATTGCCGATGAGTGCGGCATAAATAACTTTCCGTGATGCGTGCGCCATAAGAAGCCTATGAGGTTAAGCCAAATTTTTGAGTGCGGTTAAGGATACCGCGTCTGATCGCGCTCGGCATGGGTAGAGCGACAGAATGGTATTTGCAGAGGCGGGATAACCGGCATAGAGAATGACTCAAGTTAAGGAACGAACTGCCAATATATTCAGAAACAGTATGCTGTTTAATGTTTTTTAGAGGGTTATGAAAATGCGTGTAAGTCAAGGTTTTAGCAAAGGCTTTACTCTGATTGAACTTGTGGTCGTCATGGTGATTTTAGGCTTGCTCTCAGCTGTGGCGGTGCCAAAGTTTCTGGACTTGAGTGCCGATGCGGAAGCCGCTTCAGTGAAGAATGTATTGGGGTCATTGCGAAGCGGATTGAGTATAAAAGTAGCTTCTGGGCTGATCAGTGGAACAGATATCAGTACCTGGAAATATAACGGTTCTGCGGCATTATCACCCATGGAAGATCTACTTGCAGATAAACCAGAGAGCTATATTGGGATCAGAACGTCGGGGGGAGCTCCGGCTGAAAACGGTGTTTGGTGGGACCGTCAAACAAGAGCGACGGATAACTGGGTGATGTACTCTTTGAAAAAGGATTCGATTATTACCAAGCCTGACGGGTCAGCCGGTGGTGGTTGGAACAGCAATGGTAAGAATATTATCCATCGCATAGAGGCCATTACCGAAAATGGCAACACAGTAGGGTTGACGTTGAGCCCAACGGCAAACTATGACTTCACCTGGGCGAAATAAGCCAGCGCAGCGTACTCGCAACAGGGACGATAAAGTCAGTTAAAGTAAATAGTGAGAGGATGATGGATACATCCACCCTTGTCTTGCTGGGTCACAATGGAGCAGGCAAGTCCACATTAATACGTCACTTTCTCGGTTATTACCGCCGGGAAAGTGATCACCCGTTTCTGAAAACCTGGCGAGATATTCAACCGTTGGACAGGCGTAACTTGGGTTTTGTCCCCGAGCTGCCTTGGCTGGATGCTCAACTCACAGGTCGGGAACAGTTTCAGCTAATGGCTGGTCTTAAATCGTGCCGGATCAGTCGGGATGAAATTGCACACTTAACCCAGAGAGTAGGCTTGGATACCGGAGCACTTGATTATCCGCTCAGCCATTACTCAAAAGGGATGAAACAGCGTCTATTAATTGCACTGGCTTTAATCAATGACCCAACAGTTTTGCTGCTGGATGAGCCGCTTTCGGGCTTAGATCCTTTTGGCCATGAGCAAGTGATGTCTCTGCTTTTAACATTAAAAGCGGATAAACACCTCATTGTATCCACTCATCAGCTGGACGATGCTTGGAAACTGGCTGATCAAATCTGGGTGTTACAAAATGGTTTGCTTGTTTTCCAAGGACCGCGTCCGGAATCTGCCGATGCGCTGAGTCAACTTTACTTTCGTTATCCCCCGCATGGCACGGACAGTGTCCACCGGAACGCACCATTATGCTGAGCCCATTCATGCCGGTTATGGCGTTGACACGCGCAACTGCATTGTCACTACTTCGCAATGGGTTTTCCCGGTTCTTGTTTGTACTTGCGTTTTTTTTCATGGCGGGAGCCCTGTTGATGTTGAGTTTTGACATCGGCGTTCGCTATCGTTTACTGGAAAATACACTATTGTCATCCCAGTGTTTTCTTTTGCATTTGTTTGCCTGGAGCTTCGGTTTTGATGTATTGAAAAAAAACGCGGCCGAAAAACTCTATGTTTTGCCGTTCAGTACAACCTTATCAGCTCGTTCTTGGCTGTTGGGACGGTTTTCCGGAGCGGCCATTCTAGTGGTAGGGATGGGGCTCCTGTTTTTATTGGTGAATACGGTGCTCTTTACCGCACTGAAAATTGAAACATTTTCTGTGTTGATGCTCCAGCTGTTGCTTTATGTGGCCTCTGCGTGTCTATCCTTAGCCGTTATTTTTTTTCTTAGCTGTTTCTTGGATGTGTTGAGCGCCTTGATTTATGGTGTTGTGCTTTGGATCATTGGCCATGGTTTGGACGAGCTGCTGCTACTTACCGATCAGCAGTTTGAACCCGTCGTGCAACTACTTGTTCAGTGTTTTTATTATCTATTACCCAACTTTAGTTTTTTTGATATCAGCAGCCAGGCTTTGAACCGTTTGCCTATAGAAACCGGCAAGCTTGTTTTTATCCTGACATACCCGCTGATTTACATTGTGGTATTGCTCGATATTGGCGCGGCTATTTTTTCACGAAAACCGATCGGCCAATAACGAGATGGCCGGATTGCCCAGAAAAAGGACGTGGCGAGAGTTTTTATCTCAGGCAAGTCATTTACTCTATGCCGTTCTCATTATTAGCTTTTTTGTTTACTTTGCTCCCAGTCCTTTGGAAAACTCAACAGGACCTGTTGCGCCGGTCGATTATGTGCCGCATGAACGGCCATTATCTGGTGCGTTCCACACACTTTTGGCCGACCGCTATTGGCTCTTGTCCGCACGTCGCCTGGAGCAGCATCCAGAGCATGGCTCAGCTGCTGCAAAGCAGAATTTTTTTAAAGAGATTAAGCACATTTTGACTTTGGATCCTGGTTTTACACCTGGGTTGCATTATGGCGCAACGTATTTGGCGTCTATCTACCGGGATGTAGACCTATCTCATGCCTTGGTCGACGTGGTCTTGGATTATTACCCTGATTGGGCTGACTTGATCATTTTCAAGATCACGCAGGAAATCAGCTATCGTTATCCGCCACGCCCAGCCCTGATTGATCGGTGGTTAAAAGCGCTGGACGATTTAAGTTACCCAACGCCTGTCAAGCTGAATGATGCGCTTGTGTACGCACGTGAACAGCAAGCGGCTTGGCAGCAAAAAGATTTACGCTGGTTATTGGACAATGCGCGGACGCAGGCCGAAAAACAGATCATTCAAAAACGGTTGCATGATCTTGAGTCAGATCACCCGAATAGATGAGGTGAGGGCACTGTGGTGACGGCGATTAAAGCGCCACCACAGTGTTGATTGACGGGAAGTTATCCCATCAAATGGTCCATATACTCTTCACGCAAAGAGAGTTTTAAGAGTTTACCTGTCGCGGTATGCGGCAGCTCATCGACAAAAACCACATCATCAGGTTTCCACCAGGTGGCAACCTGATTACCAACAAAGTCCAGAATTTCCTCTTTTGTTAAATCGGCCTCATCTTGTTTTACGATGAAGAGCAGCGGGCGTTCATCCCATTTTGGGTGTTTGACGCCAATGACACAGGCTTCTTTAACGTCAGGGTGGCTGACTGCGATATTTTCAAGGTCAATGGAGCTGATCCACTCGCCGCCTGATTTAATCACGTCTTTTTTTCTATCCACAATCTGGATGTTGGCGTTCTCATCCATTGTTACGACGTCACCCGTGTCAAACCAACCGTCTTCAAAGGATGACATGTCATCATTTCTGAAATAAGCGCTGACGACCCAAGGGCCTCGAACGAGCAAGCGGCCATAGGATTTGCCGTCATGCGGAAGTGCTTCCCCCGCATCGTTGACAACTTTGAACTCAATGCCGAAAACAGGCCTGCCTTGTTTTAATTGCATTTTGTAACGTTCTTCAAGCGAAATATTGGCCATGGCCTGGTTATAAGAATTGGTGCACCCGAGTGGGCTCAGTTCTGTCATACCCCACGCATGTAATACGAAGACGTCATGTGTTTCCTGGAACTCTTTGATCATGCCAAGCGGTGCAGCAGACCCTCCGATAATGGACTTTTTAACAGAACTGAGTTTGATGTCTTTGCTACGCAGGTAATCCAGTAAACCGAGCCATACTGTTGGCACACCCAGCATGGTTGTCACCTGCTCACCTTCGATGAGTTCGTGTAAGGATTCTCCATCCATGTGCGGCCCTGGGAAGACAATTTTAGCCCCGACCATTGTGGCAAAGTAGGGTACGCCCCAGGCAAAAACATGGAACATGGGAACAACAGGGAGAAGTGCATCGGCATTGCCACAACCAATGCTATCGGGCATCGCTGCTGCATAGGTGTGTAAAACGGTTGAGCGGTGGGAATACAGAGCGCCTTTGGGATTTCCTGTTGTTCCAGAGGTGTAGCATAGGCCGGCGGCAGTGTTTTCATCGAACTCTGGCCAGACGATTTGGTCAGACTCCTCGGCGATCAGCTCTTCGTAGCAAATAACATTGGGGAGCGTCGTTTCCGGCATATGCTCACGGTCTGTCATGATGACGTATTTTTCAATTGTGCCCATCTTGTCCTGTAGCGCCTCGACGAGTGGGACAAAAGTCAGGTCAAGAAAGAGCACTTTATCTTCTGCGTGGTTGGCGATATAGACAATCTGTTCGGGGAATAGCCGTGGGTTAATGGTGTGAGTGATTGCGCCAATGCAAGAGATGGCATAATAGGTTTCATAGTGCCGGTAAGTATTCCAGGCCAATGTAGCAATGCGGTCACCCAGTTCCACGCCCATGCTGTTCAGTGCGTTTGCGAGTTGTTTGGTGCGTTTAGCCGCATCAGTATACGTGTATCGGTGAATAGGACCTTCGACAGTGCGGGTCACGATTTCTGCTTTGCCGTGCACTTGTTCCGCGTGCGTCAGAATGGACGAAATCAATAAGGGTTTCGACATCATATTGCCAAGCATAATTAGCCTCTTTTATATGGTTGAAGGGGGGATGAAATAAATTGATAGATTGAGTGGATCTACCATGTATCTGATTTCGGCCACTATACTCGAAAGCAGTTTGGTGAGGCCAGCCCGTCTGTCAGTTTGGATTTATCAAGCCTTAACAACAGCTTCGTAGCGTTATGAAAGGTGGTATTACCTGTAGAGCTGTGTTGTCTATTTCCGTTATTATGATCATTTAGCCTGCAGGTTGACCGCGTTGCGAAGCAAACCTTTCAAAATTCATCGAAATTTCGAGCCCTCAGGAGACCAGCCATCCGCTATTGAGGCCTTGATCGGCGGGCTGGAGGATGGCCTTGCTTATCAAACCTTGTTGGGCGTGACCGGGTCCGGCAAGACATTCACCATGGCCAATGTCATAGACAACGTGCAGAGGCCTGCTTTAGTACTTGTTCATAACAAGACGCTTGCCGCACAGTTGTACGGTGAAATGAAGGTACTGTTTCCCGAGAACTCTGTGGAATATTTTGTCTCTTACTACGATTACTACCAACCTGAAGCTTATGTGCCTTCGACAGACCTCTACATTGAAAAAGATGCGTCGATAAATGACCACATTGAGCAAATGCGATTATCTGCGACAAAGTCTGTCATGGAGCGGCGGGACACAATCATTGTGGCGACAGTCTCGGCAATTTATGGGCTAGGTGACCCCCAGTCATATTTCAAGATGGTGATACACCTGGATCGGGGTGACTTGATCGAACAGCGAAAGTTACTGCGGCGTTTGGCGGAACTGCAATACGAACGCAATGACACCGACTTTCGCCGGGGAACGTACCGAGTCCGGGGTGAAGTGATTGACATATACCCCGCCGAGTCCGATAAAGAAGCGATTCGGGTAGAACTTTTTGATGATGAAATAGAATCGTTGAGTTTATTTGACCCTCTAACGGGTGAGGTTTTAAAAGACGTTCCTCGGCTAACCATCTACCCCAAAACACATTACGTCACCCCACGTGACCGCCTGCTCTCAGCCATGGACCAGATAAAAGATGAGCTAAAAGCCCGGTTGCACGACCTGAGGGAGAACGGCAAGCTGGTTGAGGCTCAGCGCCTGGAACAGCGCACCTTGTTCGACATCGAAATGATCAATGAAATGGGTTACTGCAGCGGGATAGAAAATTACTCGCGCTACCTCTCAGGAAGAGAGCCGGGCGAGCCACCACCGTGCTTATTCGACTATCTGCCGCATGATGCGCTGTTGTTTATTGATGAAAGCCATGTCACTGTTCCCCAGCTGGGTGCCATGTACAAAGGTGACCGTTCGCGTAAAGAGAACCTGGTGCAGTACGGCTTCCGCTTGCCTTCCGCACTGGATAACCGCCCGTTGCGCTTTGAAGAATTTGAAAAACTTTCACCGCAGACAATCTTTGTATCCGCCACCCCAGGTCCGTATGAGCAGGCACATGCGGGAGCTGTTGCAGAACAGGTTGTCAGGCCCACTGGACTGGTGGACCCCGAAATCATCATCCGTCCTGTGGCAACCCAGGTCGATGATGTACTTTCGGAAATAAAGAAACGTGCAGACGTTCAAGAACGCGTGCTCATTACCACCCTCACAAAGCGGATGGCTGAAGACTTGACCGAGTACCTCTCCGAGCATGGTGTCAAGGTTCGTTATCTACACTCTGATATCGACACAGTCGAGCGTGTCGAAATTATCCGGGACTTGCGTATGGGCGAATTTGATGTCTTAGTTGGCATTAACTTATTAAGGGAAGGCCTTGATATTCCAGAAGTTTCTCTTGTGGCTATTTTGGACGCAGACAAAGAAGGTTTCTTGCGCTCTGAACGTTCCCTGATCCAAACCATTGGCCGGGCGGCCCGTAACGTCAACGGGCAAGCCATTCTTTATGCGGATACAGTAACCGGTTCTATGGAAAAAGCCATGAACGAAACAGAGCGTAGGCGAGCCAAACAGGTGGCCTATAATCAACAGCACAATATCACACCCAAATCAATTAAAAAGTCCGTGGAAGATATACTGGAAGGGGCTTTCAGCAACCAGAAAAAAGCTTCACGTCGCAATAAGGCTGGCGCCAATGAAAGCGATGTCGTATATGACGCATTAACGCCAGACGCTGCACTAAGAGAAATGACGCGGCTGGAAAAAGAGATGTTTGATGCGGCTCAAAACCTTGAATTTGAAAAAGCGGCGATGATTCGAGATCAGATCAATGACATCAAAGAAAAGTTTGCGACACTTTAAGCCTTTAAGCTTAGTCCTTTAGCATCATGGCCTAGGTATCCAATAGCGCGGAAAAATGCTAAAATTTACTCTTTTGACAGACGTCTGATTTGTTCAAAATTCAATTTCAAAAAGGCCGCTTAATAAAGTGAAATAAGCTGGTGTCAATTGTGCGCTAATGTTTTTTCCACTTTAAGCATACCCCATAACTACTTGATTTAGAGGTAACAAAGAGTGCTCGAATCGTATAAAAAACATGTCGAAGAACGTGCGGCAGAAGGCGTTGTACCCAAACCCCTGGACCCCCAACAAGTTGCAGATTTGGTTGAACTGTTAAAGTCTCCGCCGGCCGGCCAAGAAGAATTTTTATTAGATTTGATCACTCAACGGGTACCGCCCGGTGTTGATCAAGCGGCTTACGTTAAAGCAGCGTTCTTAAATGACATTGTCAGTGGCAAAACCAGCAGTCCTCTGATTGATAAACTGCATGCGATCAAATTACTCGGCACCATGCAAGGTGGTTACAATATCGAGCCCTTGGTTCGGGCGCTGGATGACGAGACATTAGCGCCAGCCAGTGTTGCGGCACTCTCGAAAACCCTGTTGGTGTTTGATGCATTCCATGATGTAAAGGAAAAAATGGATGCCGGTAATCCCTATGCAAAACAGATCGTAGAGTCCTGGGCGAATGCTGAGTGGTTTACTTCACGCCCCGGCATTCCTGAAAAGAAAACAGTTTGCGTATTTAAAGTGACTGGAGAAACCAACACCGACGACTTGTCACCCGCACAAGATGCTTGGTCGCGGCCGGATATTCCGCTTCACGCTCAAGCTATGCTGAAAAACCCTCGTCCTGGTATTACGAACGCGCTTGAGCAGATCGAAGAGTTGAAACAAAAAGGCTACACGCTAGCCTACGTCGGCGATGTGGTCGGCACAGGTTCTTCACGTAAATCAGCCACAAACTCTGTTTTATGGCACATGGGTGAAGATATTCCTTTTGTTCCCAATAAACGTTCTGGCGGTGTATGTCTTGGTAGCAAAATCGCGCCTATTTTCTTTAATACCATGGAAGATGCCGGCGCTATGCCTATTGAGTGCGATGTCACCAAAATGAAGATGGGTGATGTCATTGATATTTATCCCTACGACGGGGTGATCAAAAATCATGAAACAGGCGAGGAGTTGACAAAATTTTCTTTCAAAACTGAAGTTTTGTTAGATGAGATCAAAGCGGGCGGCCGGATTCCCCTTATTATTGGTCGTGGCCTGACGGATCGTGCTCGTGAAACACTTGGGCTTGAGCCTTCAACGGTATTTAAACGTCCGGCAGAAGCAGCAGGTTCCTCAAAAGGCTACACGCTGGCACAGAAAATGGTGGGCAAAGCATGTGGTGTCGAAGGCGTTCGCCCCGGTACGTACTGCGAGCCTAAAATGACAACCGTTGGTTCGCAAGATACCACGGGACCCATGACGCGGGATGAGCTCAAAGACTTGGCTTGCCTCGGGTTTTCGGCTGACTTAGTTATGCAGAGCTTTTGCCATACGGCGGCTTACCCCAAACCAGTCGACGTTGAAACACACCACACCTTGCCTGACTTTATTTCCTCGCGGGGCGGTGTGTCACTTCGGCCGGGTGATGGGATCATCCATTCCTGGTTAAACCGCATGTTGCTGCCCGACACAGTTGGCACAGGTGGCGACTCACACACGCGTTTCCCACTGGGTATCAGCTTCCCGGCTGGTTCCGGTTTGGTTGCGTTTGCGGCTGCGACAGGTGTTATGCCACTGGATATGCCGGAATCTGTTCTCGTCCGTTTTAAAGGGGAGATGCAGCCGGGTGTTACACTGCGCGACTTGGTCAATGCCATTCCTTATGCGGCGATTCAAAAAGGTCTGCTCACGGTTGAAAAAGAAGGCAAGAAAAATATTTTCTCTGGCCGTGTCCTTGAAATCGAAGGGCTGCCTGATTTAAAAGTGGAGCAAGCGTTTGAATTGTCAGATGCGACGGCTGAGCGCTCAGCTGCAGGCTGTACGGTAAAGTTGAACAAAGAACCCATCATTGAATACCTGAATTCCAACATCACCCTGCTGAAATACATGATTTCTAATGGTTATGCAGATGCTCGAACCATTGGCCGTCGGATTGAAGCGATGGAAGCCTGGTTGAAAAATCCGGTCTTGATGGAAGCCGATACTGATGCCGAATACGCTGAAATCATTGAAATTGATCTGGCCGAAATTAAAGAACCCATCTTGGCTTGTCCGAATGATCCTGATGATGTGAAGCTGCTTTCTGAAGTCAGCGGTGACACCATTGATGAAGTGTTTATTGGTTCTTGTATGACCAATATCGGCCATTACCGTGCCGCAGGTAAAGTGCTTGACAACAAGCATGATCTGCCCACACGGTTGTGGATTTGCCCGCCAACTCGGATGGATCAACACCAGCTGACAGAAGAAGGCTACTACGCTATTTTTGGCAAAGCGGGAGCCCGGATGGAAATGCCAGGCTGTTCGCTTTGCATGGGTAACCAGGCGCGTGTGCGGGATAATGCTACGGTTGTGTCAACCTCAACTCGGAACTTTCCCAATCGCCTGGGGCAAGGGGCCAATGTATACCTCGCTTCGGCAGAGTTAGCGGCGGTATCCTCGGTCCTCGGGCGATTGCCAAGCGTTGAAGAATACATGGAGCATGTTGCTGCGATTAACACCATGGCGGACGATGTGTATCGCTACCTTAACTTCCATGAGATTGAAGAGTTTCAGAAAATTGCAGAGAGTACGGTTATCCCGATTGTTCAAGTCGGATAACGCGTACAATCATTCACAGCACAGCCTGTTGAGCTTAAAGCTCAACAGGCTGTCGCTTACGCTTCAATAACGAACGCTGGTTCTCAACTACTCAATACCGTACAAGTACCTACATCTTCCACTTAATTGAGCAGCCCATACTCGGATTTTTGGTCTTTTGGGCCTTTTCCTGTCGCAGCCACTAGGCGCATAGCGTTTAGTAATTCCGGGGTTCGGTTGTGTGCCTTCTCCATTCTGGCATCATCTAAACGGCCACGGTATTGCAGCTGGCCTTGATTATTGAGCCCAAAAAAATCAGGTGTGCAGACAGCGCCGTAAGCCTTTCCTACAGATTGACCCTCGTCTATTAGGTAAGGGAAATTGAATCTGTATCGGGCCGCAAATTTCAGCATGTTTTCAGGTGAGTCTGCGGGCACGCTACGGTAGTCGTTGGACATTATTGCCAACACATGAATACCTTCGCACATTAACTGGTTGGCATCTGCAGCGAGTCGATCAGCAATAGCTTGGACATAGGGGCAGTGATTACAAATGAAGGCAAGCAGTAATCCCTTTTCGCCGAGCTGATCACTCATGGTGAAGGTTTTACCGTGCGGGTCTTGGAGGCTGAAGTCAGGTGCTTTCCAGCCGAAATCACATAATGGCGTATCTAATAACATTCTATTCCTCGTTATCCGCTTATTTCCTTACGCACAGTAGGCTAAGGACCCAATGGGTATTTAATGGCCATAACATGCGAATGACACTTGCAATGACCAGAAAGCAAAGCGCCCATAAAATGACAGGACCAGATGCACCTTTGAATTTGAAGCCTAATCCCTCAAACTCAAGTGGCCCCTCTGTATTTCTCAGCAACATGACTACTAAAAATGCACCTGCCGCCGCGGCAGGTAGGCCAATCACCACCGGGAAATGATTTAGTGCAATTGTTCACCAAAAACCTTGTCCGAATTGAACAGTCAATAAAAGTAAAAAGAGTAAAAAAACCGCCAGCATAATCAGTATGACGACTCCACTGGCAACAACGCGGTAGTCCTTGTCCTCAGATTGCATCTGTTTCAGTAATAAGGTGAATAATATTGGATGGGCTGGCGATCCAAAAGGCCTTTAAATCTTTTGGTAACGGTTCAATCTCATCACGGCGGATACAGTCTTGTCGTGCAAAGTGGGCTGCTGCCTCATCGATATTATTTGTTATGATCTCGAGCCAGATTTCTGCCTGGCTGAGGTTTTCAACCCGGTCCAACCATAGGACTTTTCCGCCAAACTCAAATCGGGGTGTTTCTTCATTGCCTGGAACTGGCGGTGTGAGTTCTTGCAAGCTGAGTATGTTGCGATAAAACGTTACTGTTTGTTCGTATTCGTGAGCGGGTATTTTCATGGCAATATTTCTGCCCGGTTTAAATAGGGGTTCCATCACTGCCTCCTGAAAGGTTTTAGTGTTACAGAAAAATTGATAGAAGCAGCACCTCAAAACAGGGCTGCAGATTTACCAATCTTACAACAGTGCCGGGCGATCATTCACAGAGTGTATTTTCCATGAAAATGGATCGTCTTGGGAAGCGACCCGCCAGTTGACGCAGGCATGCTGTTTTATAGGCTGGGTTCAGTTGGGGTTAAGGTACGCGCTGGCTGATATTAACTGAGACGATCCCTTCAAGGCCGAGTTGGAGGTCAGTTGCTTCACCGAAGAGGTCTCCGCTCGTGGCGGTTGGTGTGCCAGTGGTGGAGATGCGCGCAGTGATGTTAAAAGCATCGACCGATGAAAGTTTCAGAGCGGGTGACATAGCCTTTGAATCATCAAGTACCAGAGTGAGTGGCAGCTCTTCTACAGTTTTCTTGACGGCCGCCAGCGGCATTTTGGGGCCATTTTGTGCGGTTGCAAATACAAAGACCGTATCACTGGGGTTGACCGCGCCACTCAAGTTTTCTGCTAAGGATATGCGAACGGTGATAGAGGTGTTTTCTGTTGCCGGAGTGGTGTTGGCAGAGGTCGTTTCTCCCAAACGGTTATTTGCACTTGCGATCATTTGGCTTAATTCTGAAACCGCTCTTGGGTCTTCCGCCAAATGTACTTTTGCTTTTTGCCAATAGCCCACAGCACTTTTGAGGTTGCCGGCACGTTCTTCTGCGACCCCCATAAGCCACAAAGCTTGTGGTTGCTCGGGCGCTATGGCGAGTGCTTTTTTGAGTAAATTGACAGGTTCTTCTGAAAACTGTCCACCTTGTGACATGACGATGGCATCGGCCATACGCACAAGAACCGTGGGTTCATCACCGACCAGTTCATGCAGTTTTCTCAGCGCATCGACAGACTTTTGGTATTGACCGGACACCATATAAGTCCGTGCAAGCACAAACCACCCAGTGGCATCCTCCGGGTCTTCAGCCAAGCGACTTTTTATTTGTGCAATGAGTTCATCAATCGTAGGTTGTTCGTTGTTCTGTAAGGCTGCTTGGGTTGATTGCAGTTGAATCGCACCAGGCGAACCCAGAGAAAAATACAGTGCGCCCGCGGAGAGAGGGAGAATGAGGACGATCAATAAACCAGCCCACCGCCCTTTTGTCGCACCGGCTTTGTGGGAGGCTTGTGCTCTAAGGTCGACCGCGAGCGACTGTTCAATTTCTGACAAGGCGGTTTGATAGCCCGTTTGGCTGATTTCGCCACGATCCAGAGCTGTTTTTAATTCAGCATGTTTTTGCCGGGCAATGTCGATATTGAGTTGTTCCCGGTCATCATTGAGCGCAGCGGTGTGTTTTTGTCGAATAAAAGGCCACGCGAGCAAGGTGGCGGCCAGCAAAGCGATAACGCCTGCAATTACATAAAAGGTTGCCATATTTTTACACGTACTCAGTGGGGTGTTTTGTCATTGATGAGGCTTTTTGCCCGGGACAGATCTTGCGGACTGATGGTACTCTTTTGCCGGTCGCGGCGGCGGAATATGTTAGCGACGATAATGATACCAATAATGACCATCAGCAAAGGGCCCGCCCATAATACCAGCGTGCTGGTTTTCAAAGGGGGATTATAGAGGATGAAATCACCATAGCGAGTGACCATGTAGTCGGCAATCTGTTCATCAGAGTTGCCCGATTTAAGCATTTTCTCTACTTGGTTACGCAGATCCTTTGCAAGATCCGCATCGGAGTCAGAAAGATTTTGGTTTTGGCAGACCAGGCAGCGCAATTCAGCAATCATTTTTTTATAGCGTGCTTCTGTTTCCGAGTTCTCGAATTGTTTGGATTCGATCGCAGCCCCTGCTGTTCCGGTGATGAGGAAAACCGCCAGCATCAGCGTCAAAGCCCGGTAACAGGATTTACTCATGACGCCGCTCCCTGTTTGGCATTGAGCCCGGTTTCAGGTGCGGCGGCATACTGGCGAACAGGCCGATAGCGTCGGTCCATTGCCGCTAAAAGTCCGCCGATGGCCATCAGAACACCGCCTAACCATAGCCAGCGAACCAAGGGCTTGTAGTAGATGCGTACACTCCAGGCTCCCTGATTCAGTGGTTCGCCCAAAGCGACGTAAAGATCGCGCGTAAAACCGGGACTGATGGCGGCTTCTGTCATCACGTTACCTTGGGCATTGTACGTCCGCTTTTCCGGGTAAAGATAAAGAGCTTCGCTACCAGACTGGGCTACGACGGTGCCTCGCATTGCCGTGTAATTTTCTCCCCGGACGGGTGAGGCGCCTTCGAAAGTGAACTGATAAGAGCCCATTTTATAAGTGTCTCCGGGTGACATTCGCAGATCTTTTTCAATACTATAAAAAGAAGTGATACTGATTCCAATGGTGACGACGGCAACCCCGATGTGAGCTAATGACATGCCCCAAAAGGCACTGTTGATGCCGCGTAATGCGCGTAGCTTATCGGGCCGGGTTTTAATGCGATCGTGTAGACCGCGCAGGGTCGAAAGGATCATCCAAAGTCCTACCGCAAGACCAAGCAGGCTTAATGGCTCATACTTTTCCCAAACCAAGGCAATAAACACAGTGATCACAGCGGTGGCCAGTGCTGTCGTCAAAAGCTGTTTGAGCAAGCGGGAAAATCTATCCTGTCGCCAGCGGACCAGTGGACCTAAGCCCATGAGCACAAACAGAGGAATAGCCAGTGGGATAAAGACACTGTTGAAATAGGGAGGGCCCACAGAAATTTTACCTGCTCCCAATGCGTCAATGGCTAAGGGATAAAGTGTACCCAGCAGGACGGTGCCGCAGAGCGCAATCAGTAGCACATTATTGGCCAGCAGAGCAGATTCCCTCGAGAACAGTTTGAACTCACCTGTGCTGACGAGCCTGGGTGCTTTAATGCTATACAACAGCAGGGAACCGCCCACAACAAAGCAAAGAAACAGCAAAATAAATAAACCACGCGTAGGATCTGAGGCGAAGGCATGAACCGATGTCAGTACGCCTGAACGCACCAGAAAAGTCCCAAGGAGGCTGAGTGAAAAAGCAAAGATGGCTAAGAGAATAGTCCAGGACTTGAACACACTGCGCTTTTCGGTAACCGACAGGGTGTGAATCAGAGCTGTCCCCACTAACCAAGGCATAAAGGATGCGTTTTCCACAGGATCCCAAAACCACCAGCCGCCCCAACCCAGTTCGTAGTAGGCCCACCAACTACCCAGCGTGATACCCAGCGTCAGGAAAAGCCAAGCGGTGTTGGTCCAGGGCCGCATCCAACGGGCCCAGGCTGAATCCAGTCGGCCGCTGAGTAAGGCAGCAATGGCAAAGGCAAAGGCAACGGAGAAGCCCACATAGCCCATGTAAAGCATAGGCGGATGTACGATCAGGCCAAAGTCCTGGAGTAGGGGGTTCAGGGAGCGGCCATCGGCAGGTACAGGGAAAATGCGGTCAAAAGGATTGGATGTCAGCAAGATGAATAATAAAAAGCCAATATTGACCATACCCAATATAGCAAGCACGCGGGCAATCATATCAAGAGGGATGTTCCGGCTAAAGACAGCGGCGGCAGCCGTCCACATCGATAAAATAAGCGCCCACATTAAAAGTGAGCCTTCGTGTGCACCCCAAACACCTGTAATGCGGTAGATCAGGGGTAATTCGGAGTTGGAAGTATTGGCAACGTAAAGAACAGAAAAATCATGGGTGATGAACGCATAGGTGAGGCAGAGAAATGAAATGCTGATCAGTAGAAACTGCGCCAGTGCGGCAGGCCTGGCTAAAGACATCCAGGTTACAAGCTGAAAGCGAACACCTACCAGTGGCAGAATGGATAAGATAATTGCAACGCATAAAGCCGTGATCAGTGCAAAGTGCCCAAGTTCTGGAATCATTTTTCCTCTACCGTTTTTAAGCCATGGGGCATTGCGCCGGATTTTTCCAGTGCCTCGGCAACTTCCGGTGGCATGTAGTTTTCATCATGCTTGGCAAGCACTTCCGTTGCCGTGAATACGTTGCGACTGGCTTCACCCAGTGTTCCCATGGCGACAATACCCTGACCTTCGCGGAATAAATCAGGCAAAATGCCAGTGTATGTGACGTTGACGTCATGACTGTAATCAGTCACTACAAAGTCCACACTCAGGCCATCAGATGATCGGGTGAGTGAACCTTCTTTAACCATACCACCGATTCTGAAAGGGTGGTTAAGCGGAGCTTCACCGGCAACAACCTGCGTTGGTGAGAAAAAAAACAGCAAGTTCTTTTGGAAAGCATTCAAAATTAGCGCAACGGCAATGCCAATTGAAACCAGCATCAGGGAAATAAGCGCCAAGCGGCGTTTTCGTTGTGGAGTCATAGTGAATTCTTCAGTCGGCGTTTAAGTGTTCGTTTAAGCTGTTTATTCTGTTGCCAGGCAATAAACAGGTTCACGGCCAGCACAATCAAGGTCAATCCATAAGATGGCCAAACAAACTGGGCATAGCCCCCCATGCTTAAAAACTCGCTCATGACTTTCCATGCTCCAGTAGTTCTTGTACCCACTTTGATTTTTGTTCGCGCATGATCAACAGGGTCCTGACTTTGAGTAACAGTGTAAATGCGTAGAAGAAGGTAAAGCCCAAGGCCATCAAAAGGAGAGGGATGAGCATATCAAGATGGATGGAAGGTTTGTCCATCTTCGTTACCGTAGCTGGCTGATGCAGTGTATACCACCACTCCACCGAATAGTGAATGATAGGAATGTTAATGACACCCACCAGTACCAATAAGGCACTGGCGCGCGTGGCTGTTTTTTTGTTTTCAATGGCTGAGTTCAGTGCAATGTAGCCCAGGTATAGAAATAACAGGATGAGTTCGGATGTCAGCCGTGCGTCCCAAACCCACCAGGTACCCCACATCGGTTTGCCCCACAAAGAGCCTGTCGCCAGTGCGAGGAAGGTAAATGAGGCGCCGATGGCGGCTGAGGCTTCTGTAATAATTCCGGCGAGTTTGTACCGCCAAACCAGCGTCATAAACGCCGAGCATGCCATGACCATGTAAACAAACATGGACATCCATGCCGCAGGCACGTGTACAAAGATAATCCGGTAGCTTTCGCCTTGCTGATAGTCAGGCGGTGCTTTAAACAGACCAAGATACAAACCCGAGAGAATAAGAATAAGGCAGATGGTTCCAATCCATGGATTAATTATGCCTGCAAAACGATAAAAGTTCTTGGGGGCCGTTAATTTATGAAACCAGGCAAACATTGGCGTATCGCTATCCCTGAAGCAGGGTCTTGAATGTAAATAAGGGCATCGTATGCCTGGAAATTTTGTCAGGCACTGAGCTAAATCAAAAACTGCTACAGGTTATTACAAATTCACAGTATTTAGCAGGGGAATTACGTAATAGTAAGAAATTCAAGCGGTCATTGATGAGGTATTGAAGTCAACTTGTAACAAAAGCTTCATGTCGATGTCACGCGCTTGCCATATCCAGCCTCTAGCATGCCACGTGTTTGCATGAGGGCGAGTGATGGATACGGTCATCAGTATCAACAATTTAAGTAAGCACTTTAAGGGTAAGCCTGCCTTAAATGATGTTTCCCTGACAATTTCGCGTGGTGAAACCGTGGCACTGATCGGGGCGTCTGGATCCGGTAAATCAACGTTACTCAGGCATATTGCCGGTTTATTGACAACGGATAAATCTGGTCAGGAAGCGGGCGGCTGTGACTTACCTGTCTGTTGTGTCTCCGTTTTGGGTCAAACCATCCAGGAAGGTGGCCAGCTTGCTAAAAAAGTTCGTCAGCATCGCGCAAGGGTGGGCTTTATCTTTCAGCAGTTTAACTTGGTCAACCGTATGTCCGTTTTAAATAACGTCGTGTTGGGGGCGTTAGCTCGGGTGCCGGGTTGGCGAGGTGCACTGAACTGGTTCCCTAAAAGCGAACAACTTGTGGCCATGCGGGCACTTCAACGGGTTGGAATGGATAGCTTTGCCAACCAACGGGCTTCAACACTCTCCGGAGGCCAACAGCAACGCGTAGCGATTGCCCGGGCACTGGTCCAAGGTGCCGAGGTGTTATTAGCGGACGAGCCGGTTGCGTCATTGGACCCGGAATCCTCACGGCGAGTACTGGGTACGCTGACAAAAGTGAGTAAACAAGATCAAAAAACTGTTGTTATCTCACTGCACCAGGTTGAGTACGCCCGGCAGTATTGCACCCGGGTTATCGCATTAAAAAAAGGACGTATTGTTTTTGATGGCCCCACTGCCAATTTAACACCGACATTATTAAACGAACTCTACGGATCGGAGTCCCTCAACGTTCACGGCCTCACCCTCGATGCCTCTGAACCGAACACCATTAAAAGCTCTAATGAGATGACAAGCGTCATCTGAGCGAATGATGACAACCCAACCACTTATCTGAGGAGATCTTTTATGTTACGTAGAACATTTATCGGCTCATTGCTGCTCGCGGCGGCCAGCGTTGTGATAGCACCGTCGGCTAAGGCCGAAATGAAAGAGTTGAAGTTTGGCATTATTTCAACCGAATCGGCCCAAAATTTGAAAAAGGTCTGGGTTCCTTTTTTAGAAGATATGGCCAAGAAGACAGGCCTGTCTGTTAAACCTTTTTTTGCGCCTGACTATGCCGGGGTTATCGAGGCCATGCGTTTCGATAAGGTCGACGTTGCCTGGTATGGCAACAAATCAGCCATGGTCGCGGTTGACAGGGCGGGAGCAGAGATTTTTGCACAAACGGTGGATGTTTCAGGCAATCCGGGATACTGGAGTTTGCTCGTTACGCATAAAGACAGCCCGCTCAACTCGGTTGAAGATGTCTTAAAAAATGCTAAGGACTTGACTTTCGGCAACGGTGACCCGAACTCAACCTCTGGCTTCCTGGTACCGGGATACTATGTGTTTGCTGCCAATAATGTCGATCCTAAACGTGCTTTCAAACGTGTGCTGAATGCCAATCACGAAGCGAATCTGATGGCTGTTTCGGCCAAACAGATTGACTTTGCTACAAACAACACAGAAAGCTTAAGCCGTTTGCAAACAACCGCGCCGGATCATGCCAAAAACATCAAAATTATTTGGAAGTCGCCACTGATTCCTTCAGACCCCATTGCATGGCGCAAAAATCTGCCGGAAGAAACCAAAGCCAAAATCAAGCAATTTTTCATGACCTATGGCAAATCCGGTGACGATATTGAAAAAGCAAAACAAATTCTGGCGGACTTGCAATGGGCACCGTTCAGAGATTCAAGTAATGACCAGTTACTGCCCATTCGTCAGCTGTCGCTGTTCAAAGATCGCCGTAAAGTGGCTGCTGATGAAAAGCTGAGCGAATCAGAAAAAGCAGACAAGCTTAAAGTCATTGATGCTCAACTGGCCGAGCTCGATAAACGCATGGCTGCACTTTCCAAATAAGCGTTGCTGAAGTACGCATAGGTTCATTCTTTACTGTTCGGCGAGAGGTTTCTTCTCGCCGAGCCCTGCCATACGCTCCTTATCAGGAACACGCTCATGCAAAACGCTGGTGACAGTCACCCTGCCGTCGCTTTACCCAAACGCGATACAAAACGAAGTTTAATGCACGCCTTTGGTTGGGGACTTTTCCTCGCACTACTCGGGCTGTCCTGGGAAGGGGCGGAAATGAACCCCGGTGTACTGGTTTCAGACGCATCCAATATGCTCAAGTTTGCCAGCGATTTCTTCCCACTGGATTTTCATGAGTGGGATTTCTATCTCGCAGAAATGGTGATTACGCTGCAGATTGCCGTCTGGGGTACGGTGCTCTCAATTGTGGCCGCAATTCCTTTTGGCATTTTGTCATCCGAGAACATTGTTCCCTGGTGGGTTTATCAACCGGTCAGGCGTTTAATGGATGCCGCCCGCGCGATTAACGAAATGGTTTTTGCCATGTTGTTTGTAGTCGTCGTTGGTTTGGGGCCGTTTGCCGGTGTACTGGCACTGTTTGTTCATACAACAGGTATTTTGGCGAAGCTTTTTTCCGAAGCTGTGGAGGCGATTGAACCAGGCCCTGTGGAAGGCATTCGTTCAACGGGTGCCAGCGCTATCCACGAAGTGATCTTTGGCGTTATCCCCCAAGTGCTGCCGCATTGGATATCGTTTTCGCTCTACCGTTTTGAGTCGAATGTGCGCTCGGCAACCGTCATTGGTCTGGTGGGCGCCGGTGGAATTGGCGTTGTGCTCTGGGAAAGCATTCGCGCGTTCAGTTTCCCACAGGCGGGGGCGATCATGGTCATCATTATCCTTTCCGTGACATTAATTGATCTGTTGTCACAATGGCTTAGAAAACGGGTTATATGATGACAAGCCAGAATCCAGAGACAGAAACACCGGTGACAAACCCAGACATCAAAAAGCGCCAACATTGGTTATCCGTTTTGGCCAAATCGCCACTCAAGCCGATCGAAAAAGTATGGGCGGAATACCGTGGCTTTGTTCATTACGAGCTCATACGCCCGCCTGAAATCGGTTTGGCCATGGTGCAAGCACGCACAGGGGGGACGGGCTCTCCCTTTAATCTCGGTGAAATAACCGTGACCCGCGCAGCAGCGAATATTCAGGAAACAACGGGCTTTGGCTTTATACGAGGGCGCAACAAACGCCAAGCAGAATTGATGGCCGTGTTTGATGCCTTACTTCAACGCGAAGCTACTGAGGGTGAGCTTATAACGAAATTGATAAAACCCTTAGATCGTGCGCTTAAAGCGGCGGCGGATGAGCGGTCTGCAAAAGTGGCTGCCACAAAAGTGGAATTCTTCACCATGGTTCGCGGGGAGGCTGAGTGATGAGTCAGGAATCACCCACTTTCAGCCAAGGTTTTATTCGGCCGGCTATGGATATGCAGTATGTTTTTAGAGAGATTCTAAGTGCACTGTCAGCGCCAGGAACTCAGGTTGCGTTGCGTAAACCGGGTCATGTGCCGTTACTGAATGCAGCCAGCATAGCCGCGCTGCTGACACTGACAGACAGCACAACCCCTCTGTGGCTTGATGAATCTACCCAGGCCAACGCAGCACTGCGCAGCTACCTGGCGTTTCATTGTGGTGTGCCAGTGGTGGACGTTCAGAGTCATGCAGTGTTTGCGGTAATCAGCGGGCAAGGACATCGCCCTGCATTGGATACCTTTTCTCTGGGTACCGATGAATACCCGGATCAAAGTACCACGGTGATTGTTCAGGTCGACGCTTTCACAGGCAAGAGGTTCAAGTGTACCGGCCCGGGCATTAAAACAGAGAGAACCTTCATGGCGTCAGGGCTTGATGCTGAATTCTGGGAAGAGAGAAAAGCCTTGATGCCCCTGTTCCCAAAAGGGGTCGACATTCTTTTGACCTGTGGCCACTGTCTGATTGCACTGCCCCGCACAAGCTGTGTCGAGGAGGTTTAGGATGTATGTAGCCGTCAAAGGTGGTGAAAAGGCGATTGAAAATGCGCATAGGTTACTGGCAGAAGAACGCCGGGGCGATGTGTCCATTGCCGAACTGGACGTGAAACAGATCCAACATCAGCTGAAACTGGCAGTTTCTCGCGTGATGACCGAAGGCTCTTGTTATGATGAGGAACTGGCTGCATTGGCCATCAAGCAAGCCAGTGGCGACTTGGTCGAAGCCATTTTTCTGCTGCGTGCTTATCGGACAACCCTGACGCGCTTTTTTACAACAGAGCCAATTCAGACCGAAAGCATGCAACTCTGCCGGCGCATTTCCGCCACGTATAAAGATTTGCCTGGCGGGCAGGTTCTTGGGCCTACTTATGACTACACCCTCAGACTGCTCGACTTCAAACTGGCCGCAGAAGGTGGTGAGCCGACAGGTGTGGAACCAGCGGCGCCTCATAATTTGGACGCCATGCCTCGAGTCATGGATGTGCTCAACCGGGAAGGGTTGATCGAACCGGCGGAACCGTCTGGCATGCCGGAAGAAGCGACTGATTTAACACGTGAACCACTCAAATTGCCCGCCAACAGACCCACTCGCTTACAAAATCTGGCACGTGCGGACGAAGGTTTTTTATTGGCGCTGGGGTACTCAACGCAACGCGGTTACGCAAACTCACATCCATTTGCTGGCGAAATACGAGTCGGCTGGGTCAACGTCAGCCTGACACCGCCTGAGCTTGGGTTTGAAATCGAAATCGGTGAGATAGAAATCACCGAGTGTGAAATGATCAATCAATTCAAAGGCAGTAAAGAAGTCCCGCCGCAATTTACCCGAGGCTATGGCCTGACCTTTGGACACAGTGAGCGCAAAGCCATGGCCATGGCCCTCGTGGATCGAGCTCTTCGCTGCGATGAGTTGGGAGAAGAGCGCATCGCCCCCGCGCAGGATGAAGAGTTTGTACTGGCACACAGTGATAATGTGGAAGCCTCAGGGTTTGTGCAACACCTTAAATTACCGCATTACGTTGATTTTCAGTCTGAGTTGGAAATGATTCGTAAGCTTCGGGCCAAGCAACAACGTTCAGCAAACCTAACCGGTGAGGAAAACAGTGATGGCTGAACAGAACCCCCAAGGTGGCCTGGAAACGGAATACAATTTTGCTTACCTGGATGAGCAAACCAAGCGGATGATCCGGCGGGCCATTCTCAAAGCTGTGGCCATCCCGGGATACCAGGTGCCATTTGGCGGCCGGGAAATGCCCATGCCCTATGGTTGGGGCACCGGTGGCATA
>OBIC01000092.1_pt1 | contig 42715 bp, 34 predicted proteins | sample 1519831 | NCBI WGS metagenome assembly OBIC01 (sample SAMN03019805, study PRJEB22545) | beach sand metagenome | biome: beach; feature: sea beach; material: beach sand | place: USA: Municipal Pensacola Beach, FL | collected 2010-10-20 | depth 40-45 cm m
CGGTTGAATTTGCGAAAATTTGCCACACAATCCCCCCAAGCCACTCCGCGTGTTAATTTCTGCGAAACCCCCCCGGCGGCGGCCCGCCACTGTTGCACACAAGAATATCGGGCGCGGGACAGACGGAAAGCGCATTGGAACGACCTTCCTCGGTCGCCATATCGCCGACCGCGATTGTGACCTCCGCGCCGCCCGTTTCATCGCGAATTGCCTGCGCTGTCTGCTGCAGGGTTTCTTCTGTCCGCGCCGTTATCGTGACGATTGCGCCTTCCCGCGCCAGATGCGTCGCGCAGGCACGTCCAAGTCCTTTACTTGCGGCGCAAACAAGTGCGCGCTTGCCTTCAATGCCAAGATCCATCACCGCTTCCTTCCCTGTTTTTACAACTGTGCCGCATATTCCGCACTAATCGGGGTTGTCCGCCGACAAGCTTTGCAAGACGCGCCGTGCAAGCGGCACGGTCAATGCCCGCTGTTCCCCAAGCGCCTGCGCATCCAGCGCCGCGACCACATTCGCCACCGCCGCATAAGAACGCTCGATTCGGGCACAGACATAAGTGACAACGTCCTTCGGTGCCCGGATCTGCCGGTCAGCCAGCAGCTTCAGCAACACAGCCGCCAGCAGCTCGTCTTCCGGCTCCAAAATCGCCACAGCCTGAATGGCACCCAGTCGTGAACGCAAATCGGCAAGCGCAACTTGCCATTGCGACGGTGCGGCCCGCGCCAGCATCAAAATCGTATGTCCTTGCTCGCGCACCAGATTCAATAAATGCAGTACCTTTTCCCAATCATCGGCAAGCTCCGCATGATCAAGGATAACATGCCCTGCCGACACATTGACAATTTCGGACTCCACCAACTCAGCGGCCTCGAGCAATTGCGCATGACTGCGACGCTGCCAGATGGCCGCCAGATGGCTTTTGCCCGCCCCTTCCGGCCCGTAGAGAATGAGCGCGCGGTTAGGCCAGTCAGGCCACCGGTCAAGCCAGGAAAGCGCTTCTTCATTGCTGTGGGCAATAAAGAAGTCCTCAACACCGCTTGCCTTCTGTATCGGCAGATCAAAGGTCAGTTGATGGCCCATCGCCCCCCGCCCCGGCTGCCTGAGACGGTGGAGCCGCCTCGCCATACAAGCTGCTTTTCCGATATTGCTCAATGCCGAAACGCGCCAGCACGCCGACCATTGCCGCCATCGGCAAGGCTAACAGCATGCCCAGGAAACCGAATATCGTTCCAAAGGCGAGCAGCGCGAATATCACCCAAAGGGGATGCAGCCCGACCTTCCGCCCGACAAGCCGGGGGGTCAGAAAATTCCCCTCAAGCACCTGACCGGCCGCGAATATCGCCGCGATGAGGGCAATATGAAGATAGTCGGGCCAGAACTGCATCACCGCGACAAGCATCGACGCCAGCAACCCGACAAATGCCCCGACAAAAGGAATAAAACTCAACAAGCCGGCGATCAATCCAACGAGCAAGCCGAAATTCAGCCCCGCAAGCGTCAACCCCGTCGCATAAAATACCGCCAGCAAGAGACAAACGGTGAATTGCCCGCGAACAAAGCCCGATAATGCGACATTGATTTCGGTTGCAAGCGTCCGGATCGTGCCGGCATGCCGGCGCGGCAATAGTGCGTCGACCCGGCCCACGAAATTGTCCCATTCCAACAGAAAATAAAAGGATACGACCGGCGTCAGGAATATCAGGCTTAAAATGTTGAACAGGGCGAGCCCGCTGCTGACCGCACGCTGCAAGACATTGCCGCCCCAATCAAGAACATTGCCGACCAGATCGGACATCGGCCCCTTGCCATCGGCATTCTGTGAATCGAGCAACTCACGCAGACGGCCACCACCGGCTGACTCGAAAAGCTCGCGCGCCCTTTCGATATAGCCCGGGAAGTTCTTTGCGAACGCCACAAGCTGCGTTTCAATAACCGGCATCAAAAGCATTACGCCGATAATCATGAACAGGAAAAAAGCGGCGGTGATCAGGATCGTTGCGGTGATCCGCGACAGGCCACGCTTTTCCAGCCGGTCCGCGAGCGGGTCGAGCAGAAAGGCAACAGCCATGCCCGCGACAAACGGCAACAAGACACCGCGAAGTATGTAAAGCAACAGCCCGGTTGCAATGATTGCAGCCGACCAGATCAGGATTTGCGTACGAGGCTTCATTCGCCGTTATCGCCCTGCCGGTCCAAATCCGATTCCGCGGCACTCATCGCACCGACCCAATCGACAATATAGGCACATCCTGAAATCGCTGTCGTGACGGCTGTGAGATACAGCAAGTAAAACACAATCGGTTCAAGAAAGGCGAGCGACAATCCAAGTTGCGCCAGAACAAGCCCGGCGAGCGTAATCTGCGCGACCGTATTTGCCTTGCTGATCATCAATGGTTGCATGGCAAGGCGATAACCCAGGGTGAATGACAGCAGCACGCCGCCCACGATAAGCAGGTCGCGACTGACGACAAGCATCACAAGCCAACCCGGCAAGCCGCCCGTCATTCCAAGCGTAACATAGATGCTTACAAGCAATGCCTTGTCCGCGATTGGATCGAGATAGGCGCCAAGCCGCGTCGCGCGATCGAACTGCTTGGCAATCAGCCCGTCCAGCGCGTCCGATACCCCCGCCACGACAAACAGCCAGAATGCCCAGCCGACCTGCCGCTCCAATACCAGCCAGATGATGACCGGCGTCAGGATCAACCGGCACAGAGTGATGAAATTCGGAATACTCACAAACCTGCCTATTGCTGGGGCTGGGGCTCACGCCGGCTCAGATACCAATAATTGTCATATTGTTGCAAATTCAGGTCCCGCTGCGCCAACTCAAACTGTAACTGCGCGATATCACCATGATACTGCACCGACATCTGTGCAAACTGCACAGAAAGTGCGAGCAGCTTGACCTCGCGCACCCGGTAAATCGATTCCAGCTCGCGGCGCAGCGCGTACCATTGCGCGAGAGACTGCGTTCTGACGTTCAGTGTGATACGCCCCAATTCGCCGAACTCGATCCTGGTCCGGCGCTTCCAATCCTGTTGCAACTGATCCACAAGCTGACGCGCCGCCCTGTCAAACAGCAGGCTGATATCCTGAGTCTGTGGTGCAACAAGTTCAATTGCACCAACGATTTGCATGCCGTTTTCGCGCTGGCTGTATGGTTGCGTGACGATTTGCAGACGGGTTTCACCGCTGACTGGATCACGCGCCAGAACGGCACGTGCGATCAGCACGTCCAACCCGCCGTAATTGCCCGAAAACTCCGCCAGCCGCGCCGCATCCGGCCGCAACGCCTCTTCGATATCCAGCGCCATCTGATCGGCGGTATCGCCACGCGGCAGCCGCAGCGGGCGCAATCCGTGCAGCGCCATCGGCTCTTCAGCTATGGCTGAAATCACAGCGCGCATCCAGGGATTGCCCGGTTCCCACAGCATGCGAGTGCCGTCGATATCAGCAAACGGAACAATCAGCAGCGGCGCGGCGGCTGTTTCGCTGAAGCGCACCTTGTTCCGCCGCAACAAGGCGCGAATAGCGTCGGGATCGAACCGTACGGTGAAATCGGCGAGATACCGGGTTACGCTGCTTTTCTCATTGGCCACCTCGAACCCCGTAACCAACTGCGCAATTTCGCGGTCTGTCAAATCATAGGGTAAATTGGCAATATCTTCATCAAGGCTCAACCGCCTCAGCAGCCGTGCAAAGGCTGTTTGCCGCGCACGAGAGATTGCACGCTGCCGCGCATCGGCGGCATTGTCGGCACGCTCGTCAATCGCGATATCGGTGATCGTATAAATCGCTGCGGTCGAAGCAATCGCTTCGGGACCACTGAAGAAGGCGCGTTGTTCGGCGTCGGAAAGCGCCCGCCCCTGCGCCGGCAATAATTGCCCTGACGCGACGCCCGCAAAAATAATCTGAGTGATGATACAGATATATACAGGCGCAATGAGGCGCGAAATTACGCGAACGGTCACCGAGCTAAGATCATCCCAGAAAGATACAAAGAATATGCTTGAACTATAACAGCGAATTCCATGCCCGGGAAACGTCACGTCGTGCTTGCCCGGGCATGAAAACATAATGGCGGTTATGCGCCTTTCATCTCCGACAGCAGCTGGATTGAAACATCGTAACCGGCCTCTTCAGGAATTTTCAGGAACGGCCCCTGATCCCCCTTACCCATTTCCGGAAGGACGGTAACGATCTTGCTGCTTTGCGCTGCCGCAACTGCGTCGGCCACCGATGCGGACTTGCCAAGCTTCATCACATTCATGCGCGTCGGGAAAATGACAGTCCGGCGTCCGGCATCCGCCTCCTCAATGACTTTCGACGGTTTGATCCAGACGGAATCGACCGATTCATGGCCATCATGCACGGCAATATGATCCGCCGGCGCTTCGATAATGAAAAAATGCGTGTCAAACCGCTTGGGCACCATGGGCGGTGTGATCCAATGCGCAAAATGCACAAGGTTATCGAGCACCAGCACGAGGTTTTCCGCCTCCAGCATATCAAGCATGCCAAGCTCATTCTTCACCAGCTTCTCGCGGTAATGCTCCAAACTCTCCAGCCGATCACCGGAAACAAGCCCCGTTCCCCCGGCATCATGCGCCAGCAGAACGCCGCATTCCTCGAATGCTTCCCGAATGCCGCCAACGCGCAGTGCAAGCGCGTCATCGTCGAGATCGCCCGCCCCTTCGCAACGGGCGCGGATCCCTGCCGCATAGTCCGCATCGTCGACCTTGCCGCCCGGAAAAACAAGCGCGCCGGTGGCAAAGTCAATCTGGTGATGCCGTTCAACCATGAAGACCTCAAGTCCGTCTGCGCCGTCACGGACGAGCAGGATCGTTGCAGCGGGGACCGGCGTTACGGGTTCTTTAGCCATGTTATTCCTCAACTTTCTTATGGATTGATTATGTTCTTAATATATGGCTTTGCGCAGTTCCACTAGCATCGCGCTTTGCCAATCATTCTGGGCCCGCACAATCACGCATATAAATTCGCTTATCAGCCTGGACAGAGACTACTGCGATCGACAGGCGCAAGTAAAACCAAGAACCAAAAAAAGGCTGGTATGGGCCCCTTGCGGTGCTTCACGCCGCCACGTAGCCTGCAATGCCGGCGATAATGGAAACTGCGCACAAGACCAGTTGTGAGGGAGGGCAAATATGACTGCAGTCGTGACCGAAGATTTGGGCGATGGGATCCTGCTTGTCCGCATGAACCGGCCCGATCACCTCAATGCGATGAATACAGCGCTTTTGTCTGGGCTTTATGACGCTCTCGCTGCGGCGGAAAAGGATCCGGCAGTGCGTGTCGCCATCCTTACCGGCGAAGGGCGTGCCTTCTGTGCCGGGCTCGATCTGCGCGAAGGGGTCAATCCGCCCGGCACCGATGGCGGGCCAGCCGGGCTGACGGACGGGCTTGGCGGCCCGCAGCGCGGCATGCAGGTTCAGCAATTCATCGCCGATCTCATGATTCGTATCCACCGCCTGAAGCTGCCCGTCATCGCGGCGGTTAACGGCGCTGCATCGGGGGGTGGGCTGGCATTGGCGCTGGCAAGCGATATCCGCATCGCTGGCCAGTCGGCGAAATTCAATGTCGCCTTCGTGAAGATCGGCCTGTCGGGCTGTGATGTTGGCGTAAGCTGGTTCCTGCCGCGCATCCTGGGGGCCAGCCTGTCACAGGAAATGCTGCTTACCGGGCGCTTTATGCTGGCCGATGAAGCAGCCCGGACAGGGCTTGTATCGCGCACGGTTCCGGATGATCAACTCCTTGATTCCGCTATTGAAACCGCAAGACTGATCGCTGGAAACAGCCCGTTTGGCGTATGGATGACCAAAGAAGTCTCGACAGCGAATATGGGGCCTGTCAGCCTTGAAACCGCAATCGATTTGGAAAACCGCACGCAAATTCTCACAACCCATACAAAGGACCAGAAAGAAGCGGTCCGCGCCTTTCTTGAAAAACGTGCGCCTGTTTTCAAAAATCAGTGATAAAATCAACCAGTGATAAAGTTGCGGCCGCCGCCCATGCGGGCCGGACAGTCGTAAAAAAGCACCAATACACATCAATCCACTTAATAAAGTGGACATTGGGCGAAGTTTTCGCTATGGCTAGCCCTCCGTCGGGCAGGAGTCCGACGCCATCATGTCATTGATAACAAATTGGGAACCGAATAGGTGCAGGTTGTTGTTCGCGACAATAATGTCGACCAGGCGCTGAAAGCGCTCAAAAAGAAAATGCAGCGCGAAGGTGTTTTTCGTGAAATGAAATTACGTAATTTCTACGAAAAGCCATCGGAAAAACGTGCGCGCGAAAAAGCCGAAGCGATCCGCCGCGCCCGTAAGCTGGCCCGGAAACGCGCACAGCGCGAAGGAATGCTCTAAGCATATCCCGAATTGCCAGCTATGCAGGAATTCTGCGCTGGCAATACGCAACTGCTTCCTTATCGGCAGAATGAAAATTTGAACCGGGCGGTGCCAAACCGCCCCGTTTTATATTGGGCAGACAGGTTTGCGATCTGCACCCTTGTCGCACCCACAAACCCAAACATCTCAGGAAGAGGCGAGCAGATCAAAGACGTCCGTCTTGGGCGACCTTCCGACGATATGCACCTGATGCCACACCGCATAAAATAGCAACAACCAGGCAGCGTTGCCTGCGCGCTTATGCGCCTGCCCCCGTGCGAAGGCGGAAAACAGCGCGTCAACAGCCGCTGGTATACATATTTCAGCAATACCCGCCTGCGCCGCAATCAGCGGCCCGATATGCCGGGCCTCCTGCGCGATCCATTCGGCCACCGGCACGGTAAAGCCACGTTTGGGTGCAAAAGGTTCCGCTTGCGGTAAATGTTCTTCCAGCCAGCGGCGCAGAAGATATTTACCTTTTCCCCTGCCCTTGCCCCTTTGCCGGCCGACTTTGAGGTGATCGGGCAGGCAAAATGCAAATTCAGCCACCACCGGGTCGAGCAGGGGCGTACGTCCTTCAAGCCCATGTGCCATCAGACAACGATCCAGCTTGATCAGCAGATCATGCGGCAGCCAATCGGCGCAATCAACCGCCTGTGCCTGTTGCAGACGGCTGTAATCCGAATTCGACACGCGTCCCTGCGCGGCGGTAATCCCGTCACGCCAGGCCGGCGTTTCGCGCCGCAGGACCCCAAGTCCGTCCATGATCCCCCGCGCCCGCATCGTCCTCCCGCCAAACAGAAGCGGGCGCAAGACACTGCGATAGCGCCCATATCCGGCGAAAAGCTCGTCGCCCCCTTCCCCGCACAGCACGACCTTGAGCTCTTTGGCGGCCTCCGCCGCCAGAACATAGGTCGGCAAAATGGCATAATCGGCAACCGGATCATCGACGAATGCAACGATTTCGGGCAGCAGATCCCACAGATGCCGGGCTGTCACCTCAACCTCAACATGTTCAGCCCCCACATAACGCGCCAATTCCCGCGCATGCGCCCTTTCGTCATGAACACCGGTGCCAGGAAACCCCGCCGTAAAGGCGCGCACCGGCTGATCGTTCAGACGCGCCATGCAGGCCAGAATCACCGACGAATCGATGCCGCCCGACAGAAACAAACCGTAAGGGACATCAGACCGCTGATGAACCGCCACACTATCCATCAGGACCGTATCGAGACGACACAACGCCGTCATCTCATCCTGCGCGACCACACTATTTTGCGGCAGCGCGGAACGCTGGGTTCTTTCAACGATATTACCCTCGACGACAATCACGGTTTCCCCTGGCAGCAGCCGTTTGATCCCGGTGAAAATCGTGTTTCGGCCCGTGGTAAATTGCAGTTGCAGCAGCTCCTGCGCAACCTCCGCGCGCACTTGCGGCGCGAGCAGTCCGGTTGCGATGATTGCACCGGGTTCCGAGGCAAACAGAAAACCTTCCGGCGTCTGCGCATAATAAAGCGGTTTGATACCGAACGGATCGCGCGACAATAACAACCGGTTTTCGTTAGGGTCGAACAGCGCAATGCCATACATGCCGCGCAGATGTTCGGCATAATCGGCCCCAAAGGCGCGGTACAGATAAAGCGGCGGTTCGCAGTCGGAATGGGTTTGCAATGGTTGCCCGGGAAACTGCGCGATCAGTTCACGGTAATTATAGATTTCGCCATTGGCGACAAGTGCTGCCCCCTCAGGTTCGTAAAATGGCTGATCGCCGGTTTCAAGGTCGATAATCGCAAGCCGCGTATGCACCATCCCCAACCCGGCCGCACGATAACGCCCCTCACCGTCCGGCCCGCGATGCCCCAGCGCATTGATCAGCGCGGTGAGCACAGCCTCCGATGGCGCGCCACCATCACGTGTCATCATGCCGCCAATACCGCACATCAGACCGCCACCTTCGCAAAAAATTGCAGATAACGATCGACAACAACATCCTCTGTAAACTGACTTACATAGGAGCCATAGCCTCGCTCGGCGATGTTTTTGGCAAATACCGGGTCATCAACCAGACGCCTGATCGCCCGCGCCAGATCAGATGCATCCTCCAATCGCGCAAGCAGGCCATCTTCTTCATCGGTGATCAGGAATTCTGGCCCGGCGGCACGCGCGGCCACGACCGGAAGGCGCTGTGCCCATGCTTCAATAACGACATTGCCAAGCGGTTCTATGCGCGAGGGGCAGACAAATATATCGGCTGTCGCACACAATGCCGCCCCATCCTCACGCCAGCCCAGGAAGCGGACGCGTTCTGACACCCCCAGGGAATGCGCCTGCTCCTGCAATGGCTGCTTTTCCGGTCCGTCGCCAGCCAGCCACAAAAAGCAATCGGGCAACGCTGCCAAGGCCGTCAGCAAAACATCAAATGCCTTGTTGCGGTGCAGCCGCCCCATTGCAAGCAGCAGCGGAGCCTTCTCCGGCGTTGAAAAAAGATCGCGCCTGAGCGGGGGCGCTGTCCCGGCGCTGACAAAATTCGGCAGATAATGCGCCTTATCCTCCGGCCACCCCTCATGCACGAGATAATCGACAATATCAGGCGTATTACCGATCAAATGATCGCATTTACGATAATATTTGAGCGGATAATAACCACCCAGCCGCGCGCAATAAACGGGCCGTGCGCCCGCGTCCTTACCTGGCAGTTTGTCGCTTGCCCGGCTCATCCAGCTTAATACGATATCGGGATCGAAATCCGCAATCTGCCGCCGCAATGCAAATCGCGTCCGAAAATCGAGTTTTCCGCCAAACGGTAATTCAGACACCAGAAGACCCGCATCACGCAACTTGCCCGCGCGCGCCGCATTCTCCCTGATTGCAAGTTGCTGGGCCATGCCGCGACGCGCGAGTGCCATCGTCAAACGTTCAAAAAACAGCTCCGCCCCACCTTGTGCGCCGCCTGCCATCAGTTGAAGGATACGCATGCGCGGCTAACGCCCCTCTTCTTCGGCGATTTTTGCTTTCAGGTAGGACACCAGAGGATAGGTTGCCGAAAACAGCCCGAGCAGCAGCCCGAAATGTTTTTCGCGATAGCCTTTCCGGCTGACATAGGACTTCCAGAAACGTGAAATGATCCGGCGCAGATTATTCGCAAGCGAACCAATATCCCCCGACGCACGCAGATCGGCGGCACGTGCCGTGGTGTAGCGGTCAAAGCGGGCAATCATGTCGGAAACGTCTTTATCGACATAATGATCGATGGGCGTCTCAAGCCAGCGGCGCGGCCCCTCCAGCGTGATTTTGGGGTGAACCAGTTGCTCGCCCCACTCTTTTGAACCTTTGGTGAACAGCCGGGGTCCGGCACTTGCCCCGTTATAGGCACCCCAACCATATCGCACCAAGCGGTCGCCAATGTAATTGTCGAACTTGATCAGAAAATAGCCCGGCGTGGCGGTTGCGATCGTGCGCCGCACCTCCTGCGCCAGTTTGTCGGGCACGCGCTCATCGGCATCGACCTCAAGCACCCAAGGCCCTTCACAGGCAGCGATCCCCGCATTCCGGCGCGTCCCTTCCAGCGGCCACGCCCCTTCCAGAATCCTGGCCCCCGCAGCCTGCGCAATTTCCAGGCTTTTATCCGTACACCGATCGAGAACGACCACTATTTCATCGGCAAAGGTTAATTGTGCAAGACAGCCGGGCAATTGCGCCTCTTCATTATGCGCCACGACAAGCGCACTTAATCCTGGCGTCCGATCCCCGCTCATTGGCCAGCCCGCACGCGAAGATTTGTGGTAGCCACCGCAACCTTGCCAAGCAAATCGGACACCGCAGCTTCCACACGTTCAACCGACAGGGACGTCATATGGCACTGATCCGACAGATGATCATATCCCGGCGCACCGATAATCTCCTCAAAACTCTGTGTGCCGCGCACCGCCATGGTGTTTGCTCCCCAAGGCCCATAGTGGTTTTCGCGGCTGGGCCCGAACAAGCCGATTGTCGGCACCCCGGCGGTTGCCGCCAGATGCATCAATCCTGAGTCGTTGCCGATATAAAGCGTCGCATTCCGCAGACAGGCATAAGCAGTCAACAGATCAACTTTACCGACAAGATCAATTACCCGCCCCTCCGGCAGGGCCTTGATCAGGGGCGCGGCCATCGCTTGCTCTCCGGGCCCGCCGAATACAACAATTTGCGCGCCGGCCAGCGGCCCGGTCGCAGATGTCAGACGCGCGGCAAGTGTGGCAAACCGGTCTATCGGCCATTGTTTGCCAACCCAGTTCGCAGTCGGCCCCAATGCCAGCAAGGGAGCGCCCACTGGACACAAATGCGCAGCCCGGGCCGTTCTGTCCGCACTGCACCAGATGCGCGGCTGTGGCGGCGTATTCAGACCATAGGCCACCCCGAGCTGCACAACTTTATGCGCCTCACTTTGTTGCGAGCGATGAACCAGCCGTCTTCTGCACCATAACAGCCACGCAATGGCCGAACCGCGCAAATCAACAATGATGTCCCAGCGATGCAGCAGACAATTCAGCCAGAGCTTCCGCCAATGCCCTGCGAGTGGACGCTTTTCAAGGACAATAATCCGTTCAAGCCGCGGCATATCCTGAAACAGCGGCGCGGCGGCGGGCCCGGCAGCCACCGTAAAGCGGGCCGTGCGATACTGATCGGCAAGCTGCGCCAACAGGCCGCTCGACAGAATCGCATCGCCTATCCGATTTGAAGTGATAAACAGAATTTTCATGCCGCGCTTACATCCTGCTCTTTTGCCAGAAAGCGCAGGCTTTTGTTTGGTTGCAATCGCGCTTATCTGATAGCAAGGGATATCGGCCTGATCATAAGGCACCGATTGCTGAAACCGAATCTTGTCTGACAGTCAGTCTAACACATGCAGCTTTCCAATTGCGCGATGAACAAGGGTGGACAATGATGACGGCAACAACCTTTTGCGCATTGCCAAATCGGGGTGTGCTGAAATTAACCGGCCCTGACGCCCGCGATTTTTTGCAGGGCATAATCTCCAATGATATTGACCATCTTGCCGCTGATGCCGCGCTTTACGCCGCACTGCTGACGCCGCAAGGAAAGTTCCTGTTTGACTTCTTTCTTGTGGAAACCAGCGACGGCCTGCTGCTCGATGGGGAGCGCGACAGACTTGCCGAACTTGAGAAACGGCTCAAATTCTACAAATTACGGGCCGACGTCACGATCACGGATCGTAGCGAAGAGTTTAGTGTTTACGCCCTGTTTGGCGATCAGGCGGCCACTATTGCCTGCCTGACTGACAAACCTGCCGCCGCAATGTCAGACGAGACGGGTGTTCGCTATGTCGATCCCCGGCTTTCGGCCATGGGGGTTCGGCTCATACTTCGCCACGATGAACTTGCGAAATTGCAGGGCAAATGCCCCGAGCTGCCGCAACTTGCCCCGGCTGATGCGGGGGTGAAAGCCTATGAGGCCTGGCGTATCGGTAATGGAATTGCAGATGGCAGCCACGACATCGCGGTTGAGAAGTATTTTCTGCTGGAGGCGAATTTCGACGCGCTCTCTGGTGTCGACTTCAAAAAAGGCTGCTATGTCGGGCAGGAGCTTGTCTCGCGGATGAAGCATCGCAATGCGGTCCGCAAACGCATTGTTCCGGTCTGCACAGAGGCGGGCCTCCTGCCTGCACCGCAAACAGCGATTACCACGCGCGAAGGGCGCGAAGCCGGCACCTTGCTTAGCCAGGCAGGCAATCGGGGCCTCGCCTATCTTCGGCTTGAAATGCTGGGTGAACCGCTTTGCGCGGGCGACAAGGCGCTTGTCGTTGATATTCCTGCCTGGCTGCGCCCGTTCATCGCCGATGACAATGCCGGTCAAAGCAAATGATGACGAAGATACGATGCCCATGGCCGGGTGAGGACCCGCTCTATCTCGCCTATCACGATGAAGAATGGGGTGTGCCGGAACGGGACGACCGGGCCCTGTTCGAAAAGCTGACGCTTGATGGATTTCAGGCCGGGCTGTCATGGATCACGATTTTACGCAAACGTGACGGCTTCCGGGCGGCGTTCGAGGGGTTCGATCCTGAACGCATCGCGAATTTCGATGCGGCAAAAATCACGGCCTTGCTCGACGATGCCGCTATCGTTCGCCATCGTGGTAAAATCGAAGCCACGATCGGCAATGCGCAAGCCTATCTGACGCTGATGCAGGCAGGCGGTTTTGCGAATTATCTATGGCAATTCGTCGATCATCAACCGGTGCAGAATAGTTGGCGATCCCTGTCGGATGTTCCGGCCGCGACCGAGTTAAGCAAGACCATTTCAAAGGATCTCAAAAAGCGCGGTTTCCGCTTTGTCGGACCGACCATTATTTATGCTTTCATGCAGGCGGTCGGCATGGTCAACGATCATCTGGAAGGCTGTTATCGCCATAAAGAATGTGCGGCGCTTGGCAAAAAGCCGCACCGCACAATTGCGTAACCCTGCCGGTATCGGAAAACAGTTTCTTCAGGCAGCGACTTCCGGCGGAATGGCGTCCAGCGCCTCTTCAAGCTGGGCGAAGCTTGGCTGAATATGGCTCGGCACGCTGCCACGACCGATTTCAACGGAAATCTGCGGGGCGTTGCCGTGCAGATGCGCGACCAGCATATCGCGGATGATATGGTAGAACTGCGCGTCTTCCTCTTCCACCTGGGTCAATCGCGAGGCAAACGGGCCGACAAACCCATAAGCCAGAAACACCCCCAGAAAGGTGCCAACCAGCGCACCGCCGATCATCTTGCCCAGAACCTCGACCGGTTCATTGATGCTACCCATGGTTTTGATCACCCCAAGCACCGCGGCAACGATGCCAAGCGCGGGCAGCGCATCGGCCATATTCTGAACCGCATGGGCGGGGCCATGCGCCTCATGGTGGTGCTTTTCAATCTGCTTCTCGATCATATCCTCGACCTGATGCGGATCTTCGAGGTTCATCGTGATCATCCGCAAGGTGTCGCAGATCAGATCAAGCGCGAAATGATCCGCCATGATCTTGGGATAATGTGAAAAAATCGCACTTTCATGCGGGTTTTCAATATGTGATTCGAGCGCCATGGCGCCCTTTGTCTTCATGGTCTTGGTCAGCAGGAACAACAGACAAAGCAGATCGCGATAGTCGTCCTCGCTCCATTTCGGACCGCCGAAGATTTTTCCGAACCCGCCCAGGGTCTTTTTGATGATATCGGCGCCATTACTGATCAGAAAGGCACCGACACCGGCGCCCAGAATCATCATCAATTCAAAAGGCGCAGCCATTACAATCGGCATCAATTTGCCCCCAGCCAGCAAAAATCCGCCGAAAACCATTACAAACACGCAGACGATGCCGCCAATCGCAAGCATAATTCACCGCTTAAATTACCGGGCCATCAACAGACCCATCCATATGCCACCCCCGCTAGCAGGGCATGGCATATGGTTAAGGGCGAATGCCTAATATTCGGCTAACATCAGCTCTTGAGCAGGTCGCCAAATTGTTTAGCCATGGATTCGCCAATCCGGCCAACACCCTGACGCTGTTCACGCCCTGCGGTCAGTGCGCCATCCACAGCAATCGCCTGACCGCTGACAAAAGTCGAATCGTCGCTTGCAAGAAACAGCGCGGTCCTGGCGATATCAGACGGTAGACCGGACCGCTTGATCGGTTGAAACTTGTCGAGCACATTCTCCATCAGCTTCGCACTCTGATCGGCAAGCTGGGTCGGCAATCCCATACCGCGCCCGAAAATTGAGGTGGCGATCCCCCCCGGGCAGATCGCATTGACCCGAATATTGTCCTTGCCAAGCTCAAGCGCGACCGTTTTCGTCAAATGCACGACAGCAGCCTTGCACGCGCTGTAGATGTGCGGACCAAAGCCCCCTTGCAGGCCGGCAACGCTGGCAGTGCTGATAATGCTACCCGATTTCTGCTCTTTCATAATCGGGGCTGCATGCTTCATCCCAAGCACAACGCCTTTCAAAAGGACGCCGACAGTTTTGTCGAACCCGTCCATATCGATTTCCTGAATCTCACCCGAGACGCCGCCAATGCCCGCATTGTTAAAAATACAGTCCAGCCGACCAAATTTGGAAATTGCCAGATCCACTGCCCCCTTCACCTCTTCTTCCACACTCACATCCGTGTGGTGATAGGCAAAGCTGGATCCAAGATCTGCGGCCATTTGCGCGCCTTTCTCGTCAAGAATATCGGCAACGACGACTTTCGCACCTTCTTCCAGAAAAAGTTCAACCGTACCGCGGCCCATACCACTTGTACCGCCGGTGATGACGGCCACTTTGCCTTCCAGTCTCCCTGACATTTGTTCAGCTCCCTTGTGTCAAATTCAATTTGCCGTACCTTATCAGCTTGCTCAGCAAAGTAAGAGCGCAATCAACGCCAGGGGAAATATCCGCCGTGATGGGATATGATGAGCCGCAATTAACGACCGCCATGTGGGTTAGTGCCCATATCCGGCGCTGCCTGTCAGTGGGCATTCCTGCGGTGCTTGTCCGGCATGGTGACGATCACGCGGGCACCGTGCTGATAAAATGGAACCAGTTTTCAGGCGGCTGTCAGGTATTGACGCCAACCCGCGACAGCAGCGGACGACGCATCTGGATCCGGGGTACCGGCGACAATGCGGTCGATGAACAGACAGCCGATACCTATGTGGCACGGCAGTTGAAAAATGACCCCGACCTCTGGGTGCTGGAGATCGAGGACTTCGACGGGCGTTATGAACTTGGGGAACCGATCCGATAATACGAACAGCCCGCGCAAGCGGTGATCATATCTGCGGGGAAATCATCATGGATTTAGGAATTTCGGGAAAAACCGTCCTTGTCACCGGCAGCAGCCGCGGCACCGGCGAGGCAATCGCGCATGGTTTTGCTGCTGAAGGCGCACATGTTCTGGTGCACGGGCTGGCATTGGATGACGCCGAACCGGTTGCTGCCGCAATTGTCGAAGCCGGCGGTAAGGCAAGCGCAATTGGCGGCGACATCACAACCGAAGCAGGATCAGAGACGGCGGCAGATGATGCACTTGCCGCAGCAGAAGGCCGGATCGATATCCTGATCAATAATTACGGCACGGGCGAGCGCGGTTTCTGGTTCGACGCAAAAACCGGCAGCGACGCCTGGATTGACGTTTATCAGAAGAACGTTCTCTCCGCGATGCGCATGATCCGCAAGCTGACACCACAGATGAAAGCGCGTGGATGGGGCCGCATCGTTCAACTGGGCACGATTGGTTCAACCATGCCAAACGCCCGGATGCCGCATTATTATGCCTCCAAAGGCGCGCTGGCGAATATGACTGTCAGCCTGATGCTGGAACTGGCAGAGACGGGCATAACCGTGAACACAGTCAGCCCCGGCCTGATCAAAACCCGCGAGGTTGAGGCCATGTACCGTAAACAAGCGGCAGAACGGGGCTGGGGCGATGACTGGTCGGAAATCGAACGGCATGTGATGCGCGAATTCATGGGCAACCCGACAGGCCGCATCGCCCTGACCTCTGAAGTCGCTGATCTGGTGATTTTTCTGGCGAGCGACCGCGCGGCGATGATCAACGGCACGAATATCCGTATTGACGGCGGCGGCGCGCGAATGGTGAGCTAACCTGAAAGAATGGAGGGGACGATGCTTACAATCTGGGGTCGGCGTAATTCCTACAATGTGCAAAAGGCGCTATGGGCGGCTGACGAGCTGGCGCTCGACTATCGGCATATTGATGCCGGCGGCGATGCCGGCTTGATCGATACGGCGGAGTTTCTGGCAATGAACCCGCATGGGCGCGTGCCCGTCATTCAGGATGGCGAAAATATTGTCTGGGAGTCCCATTCGGTCGTCCGCTATCTCGCCGCAACATATGGCCGGGGCACCCTGTGGGCAGAAGATCCGGGGGAACGCGCGCGCGCCGAACAATGGATGGACTGGACGGTCGCAACCCTGGAACGCGAAGTTCTGGCTATCTTCTGGCGGCTTGTCCGTACACCCGCAGACATGCAGGACAAAAAGGCAATCGCCATGCATGTCGCAAACAGCGCGCGATGCTATGCGCTGCTCGATGACTGGCTTGCGGAACGCGAATGGCTCGCCGGTGAGCGCTTCACGATGGGGGATATTCCCGCCGGCACAACGCTTTATCGTTATTTCGAAATGGAAATCGACCGCCCGGCCATACCCAATGTCCGGCGCTGGTATGCCAGACTGTCCGATCGCCCAGCCTATCAGGCAAATGTCATGCGGCCATTCGATGAATTGCGCGGCAAGCTCAGTTTCTGACCGTCAGCGGGAATTTCAGCCTGACGGTCAGAAAAAACCAGTGAGTCTTCAGGGAAGACCGCTAGCAGTTACGCTTCAGCCTTCAATCGTCCAGGTATTGCCATCCCTGAGCAGCGCATTGAGCTGCGCACCCGGATGCCTGCTCTCTTCAGCTTCGACCTGACCGAGAATGCCGCTTTCGTAGCTTTCCACCGGATCACAATAAAGCACGCCGATCGCAACCGGGAATTCCGGCCCGCTCATCCGCGCAAGCAATCCTGCAATGATGCGGTTCTTCTCGTCATGGACAAGAATATCATCTTCGGTGACCCCATCCTGTCCCACCGTCACGACTTCGAGTGCCAGCGTTTTGGGGTCAAGGCGGATGCCCTTATCCTTTTCCTTTCCGAACAGAAGCGGCTTGCCGTCTTCCACCTCGATCTGCGTGTCGGCAGCTGTCTTCTTGGCGGTAAAATGTTCAAATGCGCCATCATTATACACGACGCAGTTCTGAATGATTTCCACCATCGAGGTGCCCCTGTGGGCATGGGCGCGGGTCAAAACCTCGGTCAGGTGTTTTTGGGAAATATCGATCCCGCGCGCCACAAAACGCGCCCCGGCGCCCAGCGCGAACTGCAAGGCATTGGCTGGCTGGTCGACAGAGCCTTGCGGCGTCGAAGGCGACCGGGTCCCCACCCGCGATGTCGGCGAATACTGCCCCTTGGTCAGGCCGTAAATTTCGTTATTGAACAGCAGATACTGCACATCGACATTGCGGCGCAGCAAATGGAACAGGTGATTACCACCAATGCTGAGCGAATCCCCGTCACCGCCCACGACCCAGACATCAAGCGTGGGATTGGCGAGCTTAACGCCCGTCGCAATTGCCGCCGCGCGACCGTGGATCGTATGAAAGCCGTACGAATTCACATAGTAGGGAAACCGCGCGGCACAGCCGATGCCGGAGACAAACACAGTGTTATCCGGCGAGGCGCCGATATCGGCCAATGTTTTCTGAACACCTTTCAGAATGGCATAGTCGCCGCAACCAGGGCACCAGCGCACTTCCTGATCGGTTGCAAAATCGGCAGGGGTTAATTTGGTCGGGGCGTTCATTTGCCTCAAGCTCCCTTATCGCACTTCTTGTAATTTCTCACTGGCCATTCGCCCCGCACAGCCGTGCCGGACATCGCACTATCTATTCGGCGGCTTTCGCCTGAGACAGGCTTTCTTGAATGGCCTCTTCAATTTCAACGATCTTGAGCGGCTGCCCGGAAACCTTGTTCAACCCTTCGGCCGGGACAAGCAATTCCGCGCGCAACAATGTCCGCAGCTGACCGGTATTCATCTCCGCAACGATCACCTTGTCATAACTGTGCAAAAGCTCGCCCAGATTTCGCGGCAGCGGCCAGATATAGCGCAAATGAATATGCGACACGTCATAGCCCTGATCGCGCATATTCGATACACCGCGATTGATCGGCCCATAGGTCGACCCCCACCCCACGACGGCAAGCTTGCCACCTGGCGCACCAAGTTCAACCTCCTGCTCGGGAATATCATCTGCGATCTGATTGATCTTTTGATGCCGCACATCGGTCATCTTCTGATGGTTGGCCGGCTCATAGGAGATATTGCCGCTGTCATAGTCACGCTCGATCCCGCCGATCCGATGCGTGAGGCCCGGCGTGCCAGGCACGGCCCACGGACGCGCCAGCGTTTCCGGATCACGCAGGAACGGGTGGAAACCTTCGGGGTCCGTCCGTTTTTCCTTCGGGAAGGGCGTGTATGTCGTCATATCGGGGATCAGCCACGGCTCAGCCGCGTTGGCGATATAGCCATCTGACAACAACGTTACCGGCGTCATATACTTCGTCGCAATACGCACCGCTTCAATCGCCGTATCGAACGCATCACCGGGCGAGCGGACCGACAGCACCGGCATCGGCGCATCGGCATTCCGTCCGTAAACAGACAAATAAAGATCTGACTGCTCCGTCTTCGTCGGCATGCCGGTTGACGGCCCTGCGCGCTGCGTATTCACGACGATAAGCGGCAGCTCTGTTGCAATTGCAAGGCCGATCGCTTCCGTTTTCAGGGCAACGCCCGGTCCCGAACTTGCGGTAATGCCCAACTTGCCGGCATAGGAACCGCCGATCGCCGCGCAAACCGCCGCGATTTCGTCTTCCGCCTGAAAGGTCACAACACCGAATTCCTTCAGCCCCGCCAGAATATGTAGAACCGGCGAAGACGGCGTAATCGGATAGGAGGCAAGCAGCATCTCAAGCCCGGCAAGCTGCGTTCCCGCAAGCAATCCCCAGGATAAAGCCTCACTACCCTGCACAAGCCGATATTCGCCCGGCTCAATTTCTGCCTGACCGACGGTGAATTTCGTTGCCTCACCACTGATCTCGGCGGTTTCGCCAAAAGCGTGACCCGCCTTGAGCGCGGCAATATTGGCTTCGGCAACCTCGGGCGCCTTGCCACCGAATTTGCCCTGCAGCCAATCGACAGTGGGTTGCGGATCGCGGTCATACATCCAGTAGACAAGACCAAGGGTCCACATATTCTTGCACCGAAGCGCTTCTTTCTGCGACAAGCCAAGCGGCTTCGCCACATCGAGCGTCATGCTGGAAATATCGATTTCCATAAGCTGATACTGCGCCAACGTGCCATCTTGCCGCGGATCCGCCGCATAGCCGGCCTTGGTCAGATTACGTTCGGTAAAGCTGCCCGAATCGAGGATAACCAATCCACCCTCGCGCAAATTGGCAATGCTGACCTTCAATGCCGCCGGGTTCATGGCAACCAGCACGTCATACTGATCGCCCGATGTCTTGATAACCCGGGAGCCGAAATTGATCTGGAAGGCGGAAACGCCAAAGGTCGTGCCGACCGGCGCGCGAATTTCCGCAGGAAAGTCAGGAAATGTCGCAAGGTCGTTACCCGCAAGCGCTGTTGCCGAAGAAAACTGGCTACCAGTCAACTGCATGCCATCGCCTGAATCGCCGGCGAACCGGACAACGACGGAGTCGATCTGCTTCCGCTGACTATCGGGGGACCCCGAACTCGCGACTGAACCTTCCATTGGTTTTTATTACCCTGCGTACCGCACGTCCGGGACGTTCTATGGCCCCATGAACGAGCTGTTATCCACCACAGTACCAGATTTCCATCCTCGGAAACCGGCGCTTCCTCCGTTCCTACTATACGTGCTTTGCACGCGGACGCCGAAACGAAATGTCCGGCATAGGGACAGATTACTAATTTATGAGCATTTTATGCCATCGCGGTGACATTTGCACATAGCTAAGGCAGCAAATAACAAGCGCGGGGCCGGTTTGCAACCAGCCGATTCGCGTAAATGCGACAAAACCGCCAGGCGCGCATCGGCGCAAGCGAGGTTGATAATATGCAAAAGACCGTCTGGATACCGTTCAGGGACGCATGAAGACCTGATCGCCGTCCGGGTCAAGATTGTCGATATGAAACTGCAATTCGCTGGCGATGTCGCCCAATGGCCGGCTTTGGCGGTAAAGGTTCAGCACTTCCTCGAGAAATGCCCGGCCCAGTACATCTGCGGGAATTTTGTGCGCCTCGGCCTCGGTCAAAGCGGCGGCCATTTTCTGCCGGGCAATTTCATTCGCACTGGCCATGAGCCTGCTCCCTACGGTTTCGCATCAAGATCGCATTTTGCGCAAAAGCAGTCCCTCAAAGGCAATCGGGCATTAAGCCGCAGCAGCCCCATTCACGAAACCTTTCGGTCAGTCAGCAAAAGGGTCGTGCACCAGAATCGTGTCGTCGCGCTCCGGACTTGTCGACAGCAACGCGACTGGCGTTTCGATGAGTTCCTCGATCCGGCGGATATATTTCACCGCTGTCGCCGGCAAATCCGCCCAGCTTCGCGCGCCTTCGGTACTTTCGGACCAGCCCGGCATGGATTCATAGATCGCTTCGACCCGCGCCTGATCACGCTGGGTACCCGGCAGATAATCGATCTCCTGCCCGTCGATACGGTAACCGACGCAGACTTTCAGCTCTTCCATACCGTCCAGGACATCCAACTTGGTCAATGCGATCCCGTGCACCCCACCGGTCTGCAAGGCCTGCCGCACCATGACCGCATCGAACCAGCCGCAACGACGCGACCGCCCGGTGACAGTCCCGAATTCGTGACCGCGTTCGCCAAGCCCCTTGCCGATTTCATTATCCTGTTCGGTGGGAAACGGCCCTTCGCCGACGCGTGTTGTATAAGCCTTTGTAATTCCCAAAACATAGTCGAGCGCATCCGGGCCGATCCCCGCCCCGACTGCCGCCTGCCCCGCCGCCGTATTAGAAGACGTCACAAACGGATAGGTGCCGTGATCAACATCAAGCATTGTGCCCTGCGCACCTTCAAACAGAATGCGCTTCCCCTGACGGCGGGCATTGCCCAACGTCCGCCAGACCGGTTTTGCAAATGGCAGTATTTTTGGTGCGATCGCAAGAAGTTCGGCAATCAACGCATTGCCATCGACCTCAGCCTCTCCCAGACCCCGGCGCAGGGCATTGTGATGCGCCAGCAGCGCCTCAACCCGGCTTTCAAGCACCTCCGGATCGGACAAATCGATGACCCGCAATCCCCGGCGACCGACCTTGTCTTCATAGGCAGGCCCGATCCCCCGCCTTGTCGTGCCGATTCTGGTGCCTGAATTGCTGTCTTCGCGGGATGTATCGAGTTCCCGGTGCACAGGCAGGATCAGTGCCGCATTCTCCGCAATCTGCAGATTCTCCGGCGTGATCGCCACACCCTGGGTGGCAATCTGCTCGATTTCCTTGAGCAATGCCCACGGATCGATCACAACGCCATTGCCCAGAACCGAAAGCTTTGACGCGCGGACGACACCCGACGGCAGCAAACTCAACTTATAGGTAACGCCATCAATCACCAGTGTATGGCCGGCATTGTGACCGCCCTGAAAGCGCACCACGACATCGGCCCGCTCTGACAGCCAGTCCACAATCTTGCCTTTGCCCTCGTCACCCCATTGAGAGCCGACCACCACTACATTCGCCATTTCAGTCCTCTCGCTAATCCTCAGGGCGCGTCACAACCCGACGCGCCGGCTGCACTATAGCGCCGCATTGCCGGCTCCATGCAATCCCGATTGTCTTTCTACGCGCGTCAGAATTCGAGCGCCTTGGCCTGCCGCACCATCGGCAACTCACGCACCTTCGCCAGAACGGCATCGGGGATTTTCTCATCCACCTCGATCAAAGCGATCGCATCGCCATGGGGGGCGTTGCGCCCCAAATTGAAGGTCGCGATATTCAGCCCGTGATCACCCAGCACCGTCCCCAGCATGCCGATAAAGCCGGGCTTGTCCTCATTGGTGACATACAGCATATGATGGCCGAGTTCCGCCTCCATATTGATGTCTTTCACCTGGATGATCCGGGGATTGAGATCGGAGAACAAGGTGCCAGCCACGCTGCGGCGCTGCTTTTCGGTGACGACCGTCAAGCGCATATAGGTGTGATAGGCCCCCTGCTGCGGGCCCTTGGTTTCGCTGACGCGAATCCCGCGTTCCTTTGCGATATTGGGCGCGTTGACCAGATTGACACTCGACAAGAGCGGTGTCAGAAGCCCGCACAGCGCCATCGCACTCAACGCCTTTGTGTTGAGGTCCGCGACCACCCCCTCATACTCGATCTCGACTTCCTTGATGCCTGTCTCGGTCAACTGCCCGGCAAACAGGCCAAGCTGTTCGGCAAGTCGCATATAAGGCGCAAGGGCTGTGGCTTCTTCCGCGCTGACCGACGCCATATTCAATGCATTGCGCACCGCGCCTTCGACAAGGAAATCAGAAATCTGTTCAGCCACCTGCAAAGCGACATTTTCCTGCGCCTCTGACGTCGAGGCACCAAGATGCGGTGTCGCCACGACATTTTCGTGCCCGAACAGCGGGTTGTCGGTCGCCGGCTCCTGTTCGAACACATCGAGCGCGGCTGCCGCCACCTGTCCGTTTTCCAGCGCGGCCAGCAGATCCTTCTCAACGATCAATCCGCCACGGGCACAATTGACGATTCGGACGCCTTTCTTCATCGCGGCAATTGCGTCTGCGTCGATGATATTGCGCGTCTGATCAGTCAAGGGTGTGTGCAGCGTGATGAAATCGGCGCGTTTAAAAAGCGCCGGCAGTTCAACCCGTTCGACCCCCAATTCCCGGGCACGTTCGGGCGACAGGAACGGATCATAGGCAAGTACCTTCATCCGCAGGCCAATGGCGCGGCTTGCCACAATCGCGCCGATATTGCCGCAACCGATAAGCCCCAGCACCTTGCCGGTCAGCTCGACCCCCATGAAGCGGGATTTTTCCCATTTGCCGGCCTTGGTCGACTCGCTGGCCTGGGGGATCTGCCGGGCAACCGCAAACATCATGGCAATTGCGTGTTCGGCGGTCGTGATCGCATTTCCGAACGGCGTATTCATGACAACGATGCCGCGTGCGGTTGCCGCAGGAATATCGACATTATCGACACCGATCCCCGCCCGACCGATCACCTTCAAATTATCGGCGGCGGCGATAATGTCCGCCGTTACATTAGTGGCGGACCGGATCGCCAGCCCGTCATATTCACCGATGATCTCGCGCAATTCTTCGGGCGAGAGGCCTGGCTTTACATCCACCTCCACGCCGCGCTCACGAAAAATCTCGGCTGCCCGAGGGCTCATCTTGTCTGAAATCAATACCTTTGGCATCGCAATGCTCCTCTGCCACGCCCACAAGATCAGGGCGTCAATAAATCTCGAAAAAGCGAATTCTGCATGGAATCTTGCACCGGTCAGGCACAAGCTACCCGGCGGCTGTCGCGCGGATTTCCGCCCACGCCCAGTCAAGCCACCCCGTCAAGGCAAAAAGATCCTTGGTTTCCACGGTACCGCCGCCCCACAGACGCAATCCCGGGGGTGCGTCCCGATAGGCATCGATGTCATAAGCAACATCTTCAGCTTCCAGCAACGCGCCGATCCTTTTCGCTGTCGCTGCCTGCTCAGATTCCTCAAGGCCTGTGAACCATGGATCGATTATCTGTAGACAGATTGATGTGTTGGAACGGGTCGCGGGATCAGCAGCGAGGAAATCAACCCAGTCGCTTTGCGCCACCCACTCCGCGATCACCTGAAGATTGGCATCCGCCCGGCCGATCAGCGCCGGTAAACCACCAATCTTTTCAGCCCAGTTCAAGGCGCTCAGATAATCCTCAACCGCGAGCATCGAGGGCGTGTTAATCGTCGCCCCTTTGAACAAATCCTCGGTTAGCTTGCCGGCTTTCGTCATCCGAAACAATTTAGGCAACGGCCAAGGTGGGGTATAATTTTCAAGCCGTTCCACAGCACGCGGCGACAAGACCAGCATGCCATGCGCCGCTTCGCCGCCCAGCACTTTCTGCCAGGAGAATGTCACAACATCGAGCTTGTGCCAGGGCAGTTCCTGCGCAAACGCGGCCGAGGTCGCATCACAGATCGTCAGCCCCTTACGGTCATCGGCTATCCAGTCCCCGTCAGGCACACGCACCCCGGACGTCGTTCCGTTCCAGGTAAACACGACATCGCGGTCCGTATCGACGGATGCGAGATCAGGCAAGCCACCATAATCCGCCTCGATCACCCGTACATCGTCGAGCCGAAGCTGTTTAGTCACATCGCTGACCCAGCCCGATCCAAATGATTCCCACGCCAGCATATCGACGCCGCGCGCACCTAGCAGCGACCAGAGCGCCATCTCGACCGCCCCGGTATCGGATGCCGGCACAATCGCCAAACGGTATTCCTCCGGCAGACGAAGCAAATCACGGCTCTGCGTGATTGCAGCAGACAATTTGGCCTTCCCCGCTTTCGAACGGTGCGAACGGCCCAAACATGCATCTTGGAGGTTTTCGAGAGACCAGCCCGGGTGCTTCGCACAGGGACCGGATGAAAAATGCGGATTTTCCGGCCGAACTGCCGGCCGGGGAGTATGACTTGTGGCAACCATTGGCGCCATCCTTCTGTAAAGCTTCCCGTTGGGAGGAAGCGGCCCAACGCCCGTATATGACGGCGACAACGGGCTGTCAACCACCTACATGCTGCACCGCACAAACACCGGACGATGTAGAAAAATAGCGCTCTGGCTCAATTCATTCCGAGGATTTTTCGCGTTTCCTCGGGCGTTGCAACGTCACGCCCGACGGATTTCGCAACATCCACGAACATCGCAATCAGCTCCGCATTCGTCGGCGTGCCAACTTCCTGATACGCATGATCGCCCAGCCCCACAGAAATATGTCCGCCTGCGGAAATGATCTTCTCCGCCAGATTAAGCAGATTGCCGCCATAGTTATAAACCGTCCATTCGATCGGCACATCGTCAGGCAGCAGATTAAGATAAGCATCAAGCCCTGCGGGGCTTGCCGGGTGCCCTGCTGAAATCGGCCCCTCGGTCAGGGTCAGGCCAAGATAAAGCGGTTCTTCAAGCAGCCCCATTTCATGGAAAATCAAGGTTTCGCGCAAATAGGAAATATTCCACGCCACCGCGCAGGGTTTTAACCCCGCATTCCTGATCGCCTCGGCAAAATAAAGCAGCGTCTCGGTCGTGTTGACATACATTTGATCCGTCGTCAGATATTTCTTCTGACGCGGGTCATAGATGTCGATATTCGTGCTGCCCATATCCATTGGCGCAAGGTCAGGCCGGGTGCGCGAATCCTTCGCCATTTCGAGAACATGGGCAAGCCTGCCTTCGGGCGATGCCTCCAGCGTATTCGCCCCTAAAGTGGGATGGATCAGCAGGTCGCAAACCTCATGCACCCGCGCAACCGTTTCGGCATAGCGCACTTCATCATGGCAGGGCGCGCCATTGTCCTGACGCGCATGAAAATGCAGGATACTTGCCCCGGCTTCACGCACCGCTGCCGCATCAGCGGCAATTTCCTCTGACGTCCAGGGTACATGCGGATTGCGCTTGCGCATGGCGTATTCATTGACCCGCGCCTCGATAATCAGCTTTTCCATTCTTCCCTCCCCTGTTTGTCCGGCTGCGCGATTGTTCGTTTTCCTGCACAGCCAGACTTTTTGTTATTCAGCTATTCAGGAATGCCCGCGCACAAATTCGCCGATCCGGTCAATCGCCTGACTGGCCTGCGGCAGATAGGGGGCAAAAAGATGCCAGACATGCGGCATGTCGTCCCAAACCTCGATCTGCGAATCGACGCCCGCCGCTTTTGCCTTTTCATGGCAGCGCCGGCTGTCATCAAGCAGGGTTTCCGCATCCCCGACATGGAAAAGCAATGGTGGCAAACCGGAGAAATCCCCATAAAGTGGTGAACCGAGCGGGGTCTCCTGCGGCTTGCGCCCCTGAAGATAGGCCATGACCAGCGCATCCATCGCATCGCCACCGGCGATCGGGTCGACATCTGCGCGCGTCTTCATGGTCTCGCCCGTATGGGCAAGATCGGCCCAGGCTGAAATCGGGATGGCGGCGGTCGGCAGCGGGTCCCCCGCATCACGCAGCGCCATCATCGTAGCAAGCGTGAGCCCACCGCCCGCGCTGTCACCGGATATGAACGTTCTGCGCGCCGCCGACGGCCCATTCGGCCCGTTCTCCAGCATCCATTTGAACGCCTTGGTTGCATCCTCAACAGGGGCCGGAAAGGCATGCTCGGGCGCCAGACGATAATCGACCATCAAAACCGCACAGCCAGTTGCCTTGGCGAGACGCGAGGCAAGCGCCCCATGGCTGTACAGCCCGCCAGCCATATACCCACCGCCATGCAGGTACATGAGCCGCCGATCCTCATCGCTGTCAGGATGGCTGTGCCAGGCACAGGGCACCCCATCCACCGAGATATTTTGAACCTTGCCCGTGACCTGCATCGTTTCCTCTGAGACTTTGGCATAATCATCAAACGAGGTCCGCAAGTTGGCGATCGGATCATCGCCACCGCCCGCGCGCATCACTTTCCGGATATGGTCGCACACTGCCTGAGTTTCCGCCGAAGGCATCCTGCCTCTCCCTGATTTGTTTTTGGATATGTTTATAGCCGCCATGTTGGCGGATCATCAGCCCCGCCTGCAATGACAAATGACGTGCAGCGCCCCATTTATACGCTGAAACGAAAAAGGGTATTCCGCAAGTTCTGCGGAATACCCTGTCCCGTCGGGCATAGCCCGACGTTATCTTCAGCGCACCTTATCAGATGCGACCGCTCGCTCAATCAGTTGGGCAGCGGCTGCCCCTGCAATTCCAGCGAGCCGAGCTTGCGGCGCGGCCCACTGTTTCCAGGTGCGCGCCTGTCATCCCGCCTTGCTTCGGGGCGCGATTGAAACCGCTCCTGCTCCACCTCGTCGGTCACGAAATAGGGGTTGCCGTCCGGACCGATATACAGCCGCTTCTGCTCATCAAGTGTGAAGGGGCGTGAGCCAAGCCGACCGAAAACCGCGATCTGCCCGCCGGTTTCATCCACACCACGATCCCGATCCAACCCTTTGGACAGGGATGTCGCCGGCCAGCGGGTCTTGCGCCAGGCAATCAGCTCCGGCTTGGGTTCGGGGCTGAAGCCATAGAAACGCGGCTGACTGTCAGGCGATGTCAACTGAATGACCTTCAAACCATTCACACCATCAGCGACATAGGCGAACAGAGAGGCATTGGTTGACCCAACCACCACATCGCGTGCATCGCTGATCGCACCATCGGCGGTGTATTTCTGATACACAGTCGGCTTCTCGGCCTTTTCGATATCGATGATTGCCAGGCCTTCACTGCCCGCTGCTACATAAGCGTAGGTCCGGGCAAGATAGATCCGCTGTGCATCGGCCAGCGGCGCCAGCGCCCCGTCGATCTGCTGCGGCGCTTGCGGGTTTGTCACATCAACAACCTCAAGCCCTTTTGCCGTGCTGACAAAGAGATAGCGGAACTGCAATGCCGTCGCACGTGGGTCCTGCATCGGAATCTGTGCCACAAGTTGCGGCTTCAGGGGATCGAACATCGACAGCACAACAATATCGCGCGGCGTCGCTATGTAGAAATAGCTGCCCGCAATCGTGATGTGCCGCGCCCCGTCAAGCACGCCATTCTCGTTCCAGGTCAGTGCCCGTTCAAAGAAGTTGTTGCGCGGCTCCCCGTCAACCAGCGTTGTCACGTCAACGACAATCAACCCTTCCTCGCGATCGGTGACGAAAGCATAACGGTAAATTTCATGCATTTTCTGTTCCTGATTGGTCTTCAGGATCAGATCGCCTGCATTGAGGTTGATATTGATATTCTGATTTGTCGGCAGGGCAACACAACTTGCATCAGGGGTCTCAAGATGGGTGTCATGTCCGGGGGCCGCGAAAGGTGCGGTGATGATGCGGTCCGAAAAGCCCTTATTGGCAATCGCATTCACATCGTAAGCCTGGAAGCCGTTCTTGCCTTCGGCGACGAAGACATATTCACCGCGCAACATCAGACATCCCACATCGCCTGCCTTCTGAGTATAGGCTTCGGGCAAATTACGCTGCCGGTCCAGATGCTGCTGATACCAGTCGGGATAGGCATATTTATGCAGATAGCTACCGAGCACCGCCTGCGGCTCATCCCACTCCGTCACGCGCACGGCTTCAAATCCGCCTTCCGCGCCGACATAAGCGTTGAAGCCGACTAAATTCACGAAATTGGTCCCGTGCAGCAACAGCTGCGCCATGATCGCATTATTGTCATTGGCTTCCGACAGATGACAATCGGTGCAGGTTTTCGTTTCCGTTTTCCGCGCGGTATGCGGGAAATGCGGAGCGAAGGCCTGACTTGAATACCCCGATGCGGCAATCGGCGGCTGCTGAACATACAGACGTTCGCGGTTGATATTGGTCGAAGACAATACCAGCGCCGAGGAGGACCGGATCGGTGCGATCGTGTTGCCCTTCACCGTCGCATTAACACCAAGCTGGAACATCTGATCGCGCACAACCTGCGGATTATAGGTCGCATAGTTACGAGTTTCCCCGCCCTCGAAGTGATTGCGTGCGGTTTTCCAGTTTGCCTCGATCGGCAGATGGCAGCCGGCGCAGCTCGTCGTCCAGGACAAGTGGCAGGTGAAGCATTCCATTTCCTCATCCTTGTGGGCGAGGTTCTCGGGCGACACACCTGGTCCCCAATCGAACGGTTCTCCTCCCGTCCCCAGTTTCGACATCAGCTTGGCACGGGCCGCCTTGGCATTGAATTCCCGGTGGTCAGGATTGACGCTGTCCTTGACCAGCGACATTTCCCATTCCAAATCGCCATCAAGCATCGAACGCTGATACAGCTTGCCATCCACCCATTGGAAACGGCGCTTGCCGAACGGGGTGTAGGTCAACGACAGATCCTTGCCCTCGCCTTTGGCGGCAGGCCCGCTCGTCCGCAAGGACGGGTAGCGTTGCGCGGTGCCATGGCAATCATCGCAGCGGATTTCGATCGCAGCGGCCGCTTCGCCATACAAATGCCCGTCGCCATGCACATCCTGCTCGAAATGGCAGTCCACGCAATGCATGCCCTTCTCCAGATGGATGGACTTCATATGCACCGCTTTCTGGAACTTCTCGGGATCGTCGGGATCGACAATCTTGCCTTCGGCGTCGAGCAGATTGCCCTTGCGATCCTTCTTGAAGATCGCGCGGAAATTCCAGCCATGACCGTGATAATCGGCAAACTGCGTATTCTTGAGTTGCGGATTAAGCAGCGAGACATCCTTGAGGAAATCAGGATCGGACCATTTGCCACGGATCACCGCACCTTCGGGGTTCCGTTCAAGCGCTTCATGCTGCTCGGCATTGGTGGGATAGCGCTGCTCCTCGGGCCACATGAACGGCGCATCGGATTCATAATCCCACATGGTGTAGCCAAGATAGGAATTCACGAAAATATTGGGCTGATGCATGTGGCAGTTCATGCATTGCGCCGTCGGAATAGCGCGCGTGAATTCATGCTTGAGCGGATGTCCCGGCTCATCCTTGGGAATCGTCGGATCGACCGTCTGTGTCAGCCCTGTATTGCCATATTGCGCGTAAGGCCCGGAATTATAGGGGTCGCGATCATTCGCATAGGGCACATGACACGCGCCGCAACCAGATGTGCGGAAATCGCCCGGATTATCATTCGTACCCAAAAACCACATGAAGGGGTCATTGAGCCGCGTCTTATGAATATTGATGAGCGGCACAGCGATACGCAGCCCCGTGCCAGGCCCGCGCATCGATTGGCGCAGATCGGGCCGCCCCGGCTCTTCCAACCGCTGAATAAGACCGAGGGAATTCGGAATCGCAATTTCGGGGAACTGCGTCACGATATTGCGCCCACCCCGTTCGAACACCCGGAAAATATCAGACGGCGGTGTTACTTCCCAGGCCGGCAACGGCAGCAGGAAGGGGCGAACGCCGCGCGCTTCCATTTCCGGGGTAACGGGCCCGAGCGCGGTAATCTTCGCCGCCGTGCCGTCCATGTCATAAGCTTCGCCAAGAATATAATGCTTGAATGGCAGAATACCGTTGTTATAGGCCGCACCGCCCCATAACAACGCACCTGTCGCCATGATGGAACGTTTCGCCTTGGCAATGATTTCCGCATGACAATTGCCGCAGGCCAGATGCGCAATACGGTAGTCGCTGGGATTGACGAAACGGACATATTCCGACGCTTCCGCATTCAGCAGTGTAAAGCTGCCTTCCGGGTTTGCGCTATCGGGATAATGCCAGGTAAGCGGCAAGGTCGGCCGCACATGCGCGCGCTCCTGCGCCGCGAAATATTGCGTATCCCCCTGATGCGAGCCATCCGGCTTGAAGACGGTCGCATCGCCGCCATGGCAATCCGCGCAACCGATAACAACCGCAGGATTGCGGTGCATCGTCGCCGCATCGGTCGCCGTATGACAGCTTTCGCAGCCATCGCTTTTCTTGGCAGCCTCTGCCCGGTCCTGACGTGCAGGCGCAGGCGGATAATCGGGATAATCGATTTTCTGCGGCTTTTCCCCACCGGCGGCGAAGACGGGATGCCCGCCAAGCATACCAACCCCAAGCCCAACCAACAGGGTCAGAAACAGCCAATTTGTCTTTCGCAGCAAGGGCATGATCAATACGCCAATGTCAGGTTCGCAAGGATTGTATAGAAATGCTCATCATCGGTCTGATAGAGCGCTTTGAAGCCATCATCCGCGATCAGCCCCGCATAGGACAGGCGGAAGACGATATTCTGGCTCATCAGCGGGCGATAAATTGCCGATGCGGACAGGTCCCACCCGATTCCGGTATCGATATCGCCCTGATTGCGAACGGTTTCCAGCACGTCCGGCTCGTTGAAATCAAGCCGGTTGAAGTTGGTCGAAATCCGCAATTGCGGCAGCACGTCGAAATCGGTCCCGACACCCAGCAACCGGATGCCGGGATTGACGAAGTTGGATTGCCCATGCTCCTTCGATGATCGCAGGTCGGCAATCAACCCGTTGCGTTGCGACAGGGTCACCCCGCCGCCGCCGATCAGCGGAATATTCTGGCGGATCCAGAAGCTCGTATCCGCCCCGGCAAATTGCGGGTTTTCGAAGATCGCCGAAAAACCTTCCGACCGATCATCGAACGGATCGTCATCGCCGCTGGCGTAAAGCGCTGAACCGCGCAGACGCACCCAGCTATAGTCGATCGAGGGCTCCGCCGCGAGGAAGTAGGCACGGATGTCGCTGTCTTCGTCGGTAAAGGTCGAGCCCCGCTCTTCACCCAAAGCGTAGTAGGCGGAGACAGACAAGTTCAGCCGGCCAAAATGGCCATCGCCATTATAACCCAGATAGGTCACGTCATATTCGCGCGGCCGTTCCAGCCCAAGTGAGGCAGGCCGTTGAATAAAGTCGTTATCGTCGAAGAAGAAGCTTTCCTCGCGATTACGGTTATAGGCAACCGTTGCCTGACTGACGAAACCAAGAACAGGGAAATCCTGATAGTAAAGGTTGGCCAGGAAGGTATCGTCTTCACGGCTATCTTCGCCAATATCGTTCAGGCCGCTATTGGTATCTTTCTCCAACCGCCGGATCCAGGCCAGGTTGTACTGGAATATATTATTGTTCCGTGTGCCGAAAAAGCGTACGCCGAACTGATTATCCTGAAACAGAAAACCCCTGAAATCAGCATTGAACGGCTGAATCCCCACACGGATGGAATCAAAGTCATACCGATCCGACACATTGCGGATGTGGTAATCGACAAAGGCTTCCTGCAACCCGATATGCTTGTCCGACCGGTCGGTACCGCGATCAGGTGCGCGCTTGAGAATGCCGAGCTCTTCAACCTTCACGTAATTATAGTTGAAAACAGGTGTCAGCCGGAATTCCCAATCCGGTGGCTTATAGGCGGTGTTGCCTTTGATCAGTGTCAGGTTCGTGATCAGATTCTGATTGAAAACAACCTGATCGGGATCACCAAACAAATCATTCCGGTCGCGCCGCTTTGTCGTCGCGATACCAAGCGGTACCGGGAAAGCGCGCGGTTCGTAAATCGTGTCAGAGATAACATTGAGCAGCACAAACCAATCATCGAAAATCGGCTTGTCGCCCTTCAGCACGTTATTGTTATAGGGATCGTACCATTTCCCTTTGATACCCAAACCTTCGAGCAGGCGCCAACGATCGGGGATCGGCACCAGATCGACTTCCCGGTTATCGAGATACCGCATCAAATCCTGAAATGTCCGCGGCAAGCCTGATGGCGGTGCGATCCCTTCACGCGCGCGTGCATCCGCGTCATCAGGCGCAGCACCATCAAGCACATCGCCGCCGCCGTCTCCGGGCCGCCTGCGCGCCTGCGCCAATTGGTCATTAGCCCCGCCAATATAAGGATTGTAACCCGGCACGACCGTAAATGGCGGCTGATATTGCGCCACCGGCTGCCGGTTTACAGCGGGGGCCGCAGCTCCCTGCGCTTGAAGAAATGCTGGTGTCTGCGCAACCGCTGCCGGCCGCGAACCAATCGCACGTGCCCAATTGGTATTGTCCTGCGGCGCCTGCGGCGCGGTTGTAACAATCGGTGCGGGACGTGCGGCGCCGACAGGGGCCTGCGATGGCTGTACCGGAGCCGGCTGTGCGTAGCGCGGTACCGGCTGGACATATGTCGACGGCACCTGCTGACCGTAATAATTATTCACCGCCGGCGGATAATAGGCCTGCGGCGCATAGCCACCAGGCACACCATAAGCAGGTGCCGGGGCCGCGCCTTGCGTATAGCCCTGATAACCGACAGCCTGGCTTGCGCCAGACGGTGTTCCGTTCGTCACCGGCACGCCATATTGGTTAAGCGCTTCCTTGCCGGCAAGAACAGGCTGCACTGTGCCAGCCAGAATAGCGGCAATTCCAACTGATGCGCCGAGGGACTTCATGAAACGATTTCCCACCCTATTTCCCCTCACATACATTCTGCTCACGGGAGCCAAGGAATGGCGCGAACGGACAACTGACATAACGCAGGCGAACCCCGTTGGGGCGCAAGCCGTCCGCCCTGATCGCCGAGGGCGCATTGCCGACCCCGTTGGCCAAAGCCACACCGGCATTGTGGAGGCCAAGGAACGAGATCATGTCGTCCTGATCCACACCGTCGCCCGAGACGCCAATCCCGCCGACAAGCGCACCATTCTTGAAAATCGGAACACTGCCGGGAAAAATCTGCAACCCGTTCGCCAATGGATTAAGTCCCGACGTCACCGACCGGATCGGCGAGCAACCAAATCCGGTATCATTCACAAACCCGTCCCCGTCAGGGTCGAAGTCCGGCACGCCGTCACCGGTAATATCGATATTCAAATTCAGCACGAAGAGAATGTGATTGAGAATATTGGGCACAACCAGATCAAGCTGCATGCCGGTTGAAAACGGGCTCCAGTTTCCGATCGGCCGGCTGAGCGGCCCCGGTCCGTTCGTATCCACCCCGTCAGGGAAGAAAGGCCGTGACAGATTACCACCGGACCGGTCGGCAAATGCGGTTCCGTCCTGCAGCGCGTTCGGGCCGATAAATGCCTGCACCTGCCGCACATAATTCGGGATATTGTAATTATGCCCGGGAATAAGCCCGTTCAGTGCATTGGCGGTCAATTGTATGACCGGAAAGACCTGCGGATTTTCAAGATTTGCCGCCGCATTGGGGTTGGAAATCAGAGCTGCTGTCCGCGCCTTCTGCAAGGACACATCAATACCGAATAAGGGGCCATCCGGTGTCCGCGCCTGCCCCAGCACCTGCCCTTCGGTATCCACCACAGAAACCGTGACCTGAATAGAGCTTTGCAACGGCCGCCGGATCTGCGCACGGCCGCTGAACGCCACACGCAATGCATGACCAATGATTGTCGATACATCATTGACCGTCAGGTTCTGTCCGCCATTCGGCGCGCCTGCGATAATCGGAAAGTAGGGAACATCGGCCCCGCTGACCAACAGGAACGGGTTGAGCCCGGTAATATTGGCAACATTCGTATAGGCCGCACCATCGGTCACGGTATTGATCGCCCTGATGCCTGATGCGGAGGTGCCGTACACCTGCCCTGCGATCGGCGCGCCATCGGTGTAACCGGTGACAGCGACAAAATTCGCAGGTGTTGGCGCGGGCGCAGTTGCCGGCGTGCTTACCAATGCGCGGGTATCCACATCGGTGTAGCGGAACGATTTACCTTCAACAAATATCCTGTCCGCGCGAATATTGCGCGGCGCGTCAAAGCCGACCGTTCCTGCCAGCGCGATGATTTCATCGGGATTGCTGTCAATATTGCTTGTAACCGTATCCAGACCATAAATGCCGTCGGCAACGATCCCGATACCCCCGACCGGCACACCACCTTTATAGAGCGGCAAGCCGCCCGGATCGGCGGACAGCCCCAGGGGTGAACGTTTGGGCCCGCGAAACTGATCGGCGGGGACGGGCGCTGCGGCATTAATGAAACGCCGGCTCAGATCCGAACAGGGTAACTGGCTGAACTGCACCCCGAACAGCGGCCCGCTCGGCGCAAAGTCTTCACCGGGATTGAAATGTTCCTGCACAATCTGGCTCGCCGTGCGGGTTGTGAAGGCATTGCCGCCTGACGACAGATAAGCCCCGGTAATCGCTTTCGCGATCGCCCCGAGGCTTGCGGGGACAACCCCGGCCAATCCGTCGATCCCCGTGCCGATCGCCCGGCCCGACGTGACCGTTACCGTCGCCGGCGCACCGGGCATCTGATAGACGGCCAACACATTGCCGACGCGGTCGACAACAGCAATGGTCGCGGGAAGCGCGCGCACATTCGCCTCCTGCTGCGCCTGCGCGATAATCTGGTTAACATCCGCAATGGTCAGATTTTGCGCGCTGGCCCGATCGGTCGCAGCCCAAAAGCCGCCCACCGCCGCCATGACTGCAATCATCGCAAGCGCACGGCTGGCCATGGCAGAAAGTGCACTCAACTGTTTCGCGCCACGCTTCATCCTTGCCTCGCTCGCCACCGCATCGAAACGATGCATTGCTTTCTTCGCTCCACTGACGATCTCCATCGGCTAATTCCTGCGAAACACGTCGAAGGAACCGAACTTCAATACACTGCCCACACGATAATAGACCGTCACCTTCATCGGAAAATTACTGGCCGACAGATCCTGATTGAGGACCTGAAACTGCAGATTGTCGCCAGCCGGCACAAAACCGTTATCGGGCAACGAGGCCAGATTCCGGTCCCAGGGCTGAAACAGCCCTGCATTATCGCGCAGCAAAGGCTGACTGCCCGATGACTGAATGACCACATGGGTCGCGGTCGGCACATCGCCGCCCAATGCAATCGTCTTGTTCACCACGCCAAGCGTGACATTGGCAAGCACAACCGGGGTCAACACCCGCCCATCGACATTCAGGTCCGGCTCCGCCAAGGCTGGCGTTGTCCCCGCCACCAACAAGAGCAGCGTCGCCAGATTTATTCGCCGTAGCCCGGAAATGAACTGCAACATGCGCATCATCTAACTTCCATTATCCCCTGTTGCATATTCGGCATCAAGCTGCCCCGCCGGCACTTCAGGCCCTGTCCAGGCGGCGGATGCGACCGGCTTCATCATCGGCTCACCGTCAAGATGATAATCATGACAGCTCACGCAGTTCGACGGCACCTTGTCAGCCGCATTTTCGCCTGAATGACAATCCTGACAAATCTCGATCTTCGGTAACAGCACATCGGTTGCCAGATGTGATTTGTCCGCTGCATGGCAGTTCTCGCATTCGACGATCTCAAAATGCGCCTTGTGATCGTAACGCCCGCCAGGCAGCCAGCGATTGCTAACCGATGCAGGCACAACCGACCAGTTAAGCGGCCCCGCCCCTTCTCCGGTCATGACCTCATGACATGTGCCGCACATGGTACGCCCGAACGCCTGATCGGCGACTTTTCGCGCCTGCTGCTCCGCCCACTGCTTTGGGTCCGCTTTCACAATTTCCTGCTTGACCGGTTCGGAGCCTGGACGGCGACGGATGATCAGCTCTTCCTTGCCCCCCGAATCGCCCGCACCGCCGCGCAATGCAAAATCGCTGTAAAACTCGCGGATAAGCAGCTGCGCATTATCGACTTGCCCATGCGGCAGAACCCGGTCGGGCCGCCGCGGCTCGAATTTCAACTGATGGCAGCGCTCGCACTGCGCCTCCATCTCGATGGGGAAGAAGCTCGCGCCGGATGGTTCGCTGACATGGCAGGACGCACAGACAAGCTCCTCGCGCCCTTTCGGACCGCGAATCCCGTCTTTCTTCAGATGCACGTCATGCGGAAACCGCAAACCCGATCGCTCGACCAGTTTATCGGGCTCATTCAGCGAAATCCGTTCACTGCGCTGCGCAACAGGGTCAAGCATCACAAGGGGACGGAACTCGGGATGTTCATCTTCAAAATTCGACGCATTAAGCAATTGCGTCTTTGGCGCATCCGCCTCGATATCAGCGTGGCAATCAGCGCAGAAACTATCCTGCATGATCGAAATCGCGGCATCGCCATTATGCTCTTTATGGCAGCTTTGACAGGCGCTGCCAGCGGCATCCTGATACAGTCCGACTTCCGCAAGTTCAGGTGCCTGCGGGTCGAAATGATGCGTAATCTTTTCGTGGCAGGTAAAGCATGCCTCATCCTTCACCTGAACAAATGCCGCCTCGTGACAGACATTGCACTGCATACTGATGAAACGGTGCGCCGTCGAGATCGGGCCGCTGTCCCACGACTGGTCAAGCCGAAAGGCAATCTCGCTGCGCGGCTTGGGTTCCTCATGCAGGGTGAAGAACACAATCGGCGCGATCAGAAACAGCGCGATGATCGCCAGCGCCAAACCCCAGGACCAGACACGTTTACTGACACCGCGACCGGCAAGGCTTGTCACACTCCGCGCCGTCAGCGCCTCATAATCGTCACTCAGCGGCCGGACGAGTTCGACGTCGATAGCGACATCCTTCCCCTCGGGCGCCTCGACAATCGTTATGTCATATGGGCCGACAGCAATGACATCGCCGATATCGACCGCACGGGATGGCACGGAAATGCCATTGACCCGAATATCCGCGCCTTCCTCCGCCTCGACAAAGATACCGCCCGGACGATGATGCAAAACCGCATGCTCCAGCCGGACGCGCGGATCGGCCAGATAAACTTCCGCATTTGTGGCCCGGCCAAAACGCAATGTTTCGGCCTCAAGCTCCTCCGGCTTGCGCGATACGCCGCCCCGAGACAGGCGGGCGAGATATGTAACAACTGCTTCCACGCCAGCCCCTACCAGTAAAAGAAGACCGCCACGATATGCGTCGCGAGCGCCGCGAGCAGCGCAAAGGAAATCGGCACATGAATGTATAACCAGATATCCAGCAGCGCCTTATAGCGCACGTCACGCCGCGCCCGGCGAACCAGATCCTCTTTCCGTGCCATCAAGGCAATCAGCCCACGCAGCTGCTCACTCTGCCCGGTTGCAGCAGAGGCCGCAATTTCCTGCAACTGCCGGTTCGCGTCGATGGTCGGGCAATTTGTATCGCCGCCCGACAATTGCTGACGAAAGCTGCCGCCGATTACGGTATCTTCCGCCGCACGCAAAACGATTTGATTGACCCTGTCACCAAGCGCCATCGCCGTATCGCGGCACTGCGCATCCAGCTCCGCGATATCCTGCAAAATCTGGTCGAGTGTCGCACCACCACGATTGCGGGTCATCAGATCAGGCACGCGCAGATAGGCAACCAATCCGAATATGCCACTGCCGATGACAAACATCATCAATGCATAGGCAAGGGTATGCACATTCCAGCCAAACTGAAATCCGGTATGCAGCGTCGCGACGAAAATCAGCGCAAGTCCGAGATAGACATGCGCGCTCAGCCAGTCCTCCACCGACAGATTGGCCGCCCCGTAGCGACGCTTGCGAATGCCGAACCACATCAGCCAGACGATCAGCAGCGCCCCGACCGTACCCAGCCCATAGCCAAGCCAGGTACCACCATTCGCCACGCCATAGGCCGGGTCATGCAAGAGGTACAGACCGATCGCCACCGCAACGACCAGCAACGCCCACTTCAGATACATGTAGTTCCTGAAAACCAGGATGGATTGATGCATGTCTGCCCCTTATCCAGCCGGGTTGAATGAATTCAACCTGGCAACCCCTCAACAATCCCCGTTTTACTTTCTCTCTGCCGGATGACCGCAACCAAAAGCAAGACACCAACCGACGGCTTCTTTCTTGCGCGATTGCCCTGCCGCCCCCGGCGGGTATCGCGCTATAATTTACCTTCCCTGCGACACGATCTTGAAAAATTCCGACGGGTTCACCCGCAATGCGGCCCCGGTCGGACAGGCCCGCACACAAGACGCGCCCCCCTCAATATCCTTGCACATATCACATTTGACGGCCTTTTTCGCGCCACCCTTGCCTTGCGCGGCCAGCCATTCCGCATCCGGCTGCCCTGGCCCCGGTCCGCGACCGAATAACAGCCACTGCAATAGTCCGGGCTTTTTTGGCTGCGGCGCAGCCATGTGAATCACACCGTAAGGGCAGTTACGTTCGCAATTGCCGCAGCCGATGCAGGAATCGCTGACATAGACCTCACCATTCGGATTGCGCCGCAAGGCATCGGGCGGACAATCCACCATGCAATGGGGATGCTCGCAATGCCGGCACGACGTCGGAACGTGGATCGACTCATAGGTCGGCCCGGCCTCCCGATTAAGTCGTGATTGCCCGAAATGGGTCTCCGCGCACGCCTTCTCGCAATTGTCGCAACGAACACACAGCGACTCGTCAATCAGCAAGACGTCTGTCGCCTCCCCAAGCCCCTGCTCGACCAGGAACTGGATGATGCCGCCTGCCTGCGGCTGCTTGGTGCTTTCGATATTCTCAAGCATCCGGCCGCGATACTTGTCTTCCATCAACTGACGGACAGACGGGTTGCGCGCCATCAGCTCCTGAAACTTCTCGCCATCAAGCCGCAACGCCTCAACCGGCACCGCCGCCTTGATGGTGGCCGAACGCGGGGCGTTGCTGATCAGCGCCATCTCGCCAACGTAATTGCCGGCAGCCACATAGGAAATCACCGATTCCTTACCGCCGATCTCCCGCGATACCGTGACCGAGCCGCGCTGGATAAGATAAAGGCAATCACCCGCATCCCCTTCGCGGAAAAGCACCTCGCCCTGATCGAACTCTTCCACCTGCACTGCGTGGATAAGCTCTTCAAGCTCATCCATCGGAATGCCCGGAGCGATATAGGTCTGGATCTGCCGACCGACCGCCACCTCGTCCATCACCCGCTTGACCGCCTCGACCGAGTTGATCAGCTTGATCATCGTCCGGCGCGGCGTCTCGATCAGCAAGGAAGGTTGCGAAGCCAATACCGTCGCCGTCCGCCGGCGCCCGGATAACAGTCCCATTTCACCGAAGAATGCGCCCTGCCCAAGCCCCACCGTGATGGAGGGATCATCCGGGTTGACCTGAATATCGACGCCGCCGTCGACAATCGAGAAAAAGCTGTTTGTATAATCGTTCCGCTCAAACACGATATCGCCCTTGACGGGCGTATGAATATCACTGTCGATCAGAAATTCGCGTAGCTGCAACGTCGTCAACCCAGCCAGCAGCGGCACCGATTCCTGAATATGGGCAATCACCTCATCGACCGGCGGATTGCCCGGAAGGTTACGGAATTTCTCCTCAAGCAGCGGTTCGTCGGCCGGCTTGACGTGGTTACCCTGAATATATTCGATAACCTCATAGCCCTGATTCATCGCCTGCTTGATCAGGGGATAACCTGCCAATGCGCCAATGATGTAAAGGCCGGGCACATTGGATTCATATTCGCCGCTCAATTCAGGCAGGGCGGCCGGATCATTGCTGGGGAATTCAATGCCGCAGCTTTCCACGAATTTGCGCGGCGGGATGGCGCCCAATCGCGCAATCACGCGATTACAGGCAACCTTCGTCTCCCCTTGCGGGGTTTTAAGAATGATGCCGTCATCTTCGACAAGCACAGGCGACGCGCTGTAAAGACATTCCAGCTCACCTTTTTCGATCGCGGCTGTGATAAGCGAGTTATTACCCTGCTTCGCGCGGGCGAATTCGTCGCGGCGGTTGACGATGACGACATTGTTCTGTTTCGACAAGGCCACCGCATTTTCAATTGCGGCATCGCCTGCACCGACGACGACGATCGTTTCATCGGCATATTCGTCCGGATCGTCGAGCTGATACTGGATCCATTCGCGGTCCTCGCCATCCACCCCCATCTTGCGCAAATTGCCTTGCAGGCCGATCGCAAAAACAACGAACTCACAGGTCAGCGTATCGCCATTGCCTAATGTCAGGGTGAAGTCGCCCTTGCTGCCACTGATCGCCGTAACCTCGGCCTTGTAGCGAACATTGACTTCGTGCTTCGCCGTCTCCTCATCCCAGGTCTGCAAAATATCTTCTCGGATCCCCATGGCGAAGGACATATCGCTGCGCAGCGGCAGGATATCGGGCGTCGCCATGACCAGCTTGCCCTTCTGATATTTGTAGATCGTATCGGAAAGATGGTCGGTTTGCTCCAGAAGCACATGGGACACACCAGTAGCGGCGGCGTGACCGGCCGCACTCAAGCCGCCGGGCCCGGATCCAACGATCGCTACCTTGTAATGCTCCCCCACACGACCCTCTTTGTTGTCAGTACGCTTCTCGTTATCAGTACGCCTATCGCGTGCCAGTAATATTACTCTACTAGTATTTCTAGCGAATCAATACTATCCGCCCCAGCATGCCATGACCAATATTTCCATGAAGCGGCAAAAACATTAAGCACAACGACAAATTTGACCGGCAATTCCAGAGATTTAAGCAAATTTGTTGCACGACCGCCACAAAATCGCCCCTATTCTCTCCATCGACCTCCCCTGGCGATTGCCATCTTGCTACTCAAGCCCCGCGATACTGCGCGATATCGCCTGGGATTCAATGCTGCCAGCGGGCAATAGATCGCGCAATCGCGTCCAGTAGGCACGGGCCTGCGCATTATCCCCTGCCTGTGCGGCATGCACACCCAGAAACCACAACGCCTGCCGATGATCGGGCGCAATCGCGACGATTTTCTTCAACAGCCCTGCGAAACGATCACTGACCGGCTCCGCCTCACCGGCTGCCTGCAACGCCTCCGCATAACCGCCAAGCACATCGAGATCGTCGGGCGCAGTTGCCGCCGCCCGTTCGTAAGCCGCAAGCGCCTCATCCGTCCTGCCAAGCACGTTATAGGCACGCGCCAGACGCAACCATCCTTGTGTATTGTCAGGCTCTTCATTCTCAAGACGCTCGGCAAGCTGGGCAACCATTCCTTCGATCATCGTATTCCGATCACCCTCGGACATCTGCGCGGCCGCGGCCATATCCTCAGCAGTCGGCCCCGCGACACGCGCGCCGGGTGCCATCATCGGCGGCTGGGTAGACTGCGCCACCTGCCCCGAAGACGCACCAGCCGCCGCTGCGGGCTGCGGGTTTTTCAGCAACGCCGCCACATCGAGCTGCAGAATCCTCGCCGCCTCGTCAATCTGCCGCCGCACCGCACCGACCCAGGACGCATCGGGCTCAGCTTCATTCACAAGCGCAACCCAATCGTTCAACGCGCCGCGCAGGTCGCCAGACTGCGCCCGCTCGACACCGAGATAGAATCGCGCCCGCGGTTCGGAGGGCATGATCTCGCGCACGCGTTTGAATTGCGCGGATGCCGCCGGCGTGATCTCACCTTCAGCGGCAAACACCAACGCTTCGGCATATTCGGCAAGCACCATCGGCGCAGACCGCCCGTCAAGCAGGTTCACCGCCTTCTCATAGGCTCCGACCGCGGCATTGAAATCGCCCATCGACGAATAGGACCGGCCAAGCAACATCCAGCCGGAAAGATCTTCGGGGTTTTGCTCAAGCCGGCCGGCAAGCTGCCCAACAAGGGCGCTCATATCCATATGCTCTTCATCGGCACCGCGCACCTGCGCCACGGCCGAGGCGGGCGCCAGCTTGGGACTGCCGACATTGACATAAATCGCAAATGCCGCGCCGGGCATCAAAAACAACAAGAGCGCAGCCAGCCCCCAGCGCCGTATTGCACCCGGTGCTGACGCAGGCTCCACCTGGGCCTGATCCGCATCCGGCGCGGCATCGGCCACCGCCAGCATGCGCCGCTTGATTTCAATTTCTGCTGCGGTCGCATTTTCGGCACTGATCAGGCCGCGCGCGTGATCAGCGGCAACTTCGGCCAATTGCGCACGATAAACCTGCAAGGCATGCGCATCCCGACGCTGCCCTGCGCCCTGCCGCCGCAACAGCGGAAACAGGGTCAGAGCGACGGCCCCGAGCGACATGAATGCAGCGATAATCCAGAAAGTTATGGGCATGGGCAGAAGCCGTAGCACAAGCCCGGCAGCTTGTTAATCCAATCTGCCCTGCAATAACGCTTTTATCACAAATTGCGCTGATTACCGGCTGGCACGCCGGTCTTGACTTGATAGCTCAGCCCCATGCGGAAGCCGCCAATGCCTGGCTGCATTGCG
>OBIC01000093.1_pt1 | contig 42307 bp, 43 predicted proteins | sample 1519831 | NCBI WGS metagenome assembly OBIC01 (sample SAMN03019805, study PRJEB22545) | beach sand metagenome | biome: beach; feature: sea beach; material: beach sand | place: USA: Municipal Pensacola Beach, FL | collected 2010-10-20 | depth 40-45 cm m
ACGGTGCGCCGTCGGGCCCGACGAGTCATTCGACACCATTAATACATTTCATACAAAAATTATGGATATTGTAAACAATGCTGATTACAATCAAAAAATGGAACTCATCAAAAAACACCCAGACCTTGCCGGAAAGGCCGCGCTAAAAGGCACACTAACACCCAGCTCCACACACGAACAGTCCAGCGCAGGGCTCGACCAATGTTCAGAAGAAGAGCTTGAGCAGTTCCACCAGGCCAACCAGGCGTACCAATCAAGGTTCGGGTTTCCTTTCATCATGGCTGTTCGCCACAGTAACCGTTATGAAATTCTTGCAGCCTTTAAGGAACGCCTATTGAACACACACGAAGAAGAGTTCAATCGCGCAATGGAAGAAATTCACAAGATTGCACTTTTCCGTTTACAGGATCTTTAATACATGGCAACGAACCATCCTTCTAAAAACTGGATCAACCTAGCACAAGCCAGTTTTGGCGCCTCTGTGATTGAGGCAACAGACGAGTTTTTTGGTGCAAAGGAAAACCTGCTCAATGACAGCGACCCTGTCTTTATTCCGGGTAAGTTCACTGACCAGGGCAAGTGGATGGATGGCTGGGAAACCCGCCGCAAACGTTATGAGGGTTACGACTACTGTGTAATCAAACTAGGGGTCCCCGGGATCATTCGCCATATTGATATTGATACACGCCACTTTACCGGGAACTTTCCGCCTTCGGCTTCTATCGATGCCTGCTTTTCCGAATCGCCCCCGGATGAGACCACGAGTTGGGTAAGGATTCTGCCTTCCAAGTCCCTGCAGGCAGACAGTCACAACCCATTTGATATCGACAGTACTTTTCAGTGGAATCATGTTCGTCTCAACATTTACCCTGACGGCGGTGTCGCCCGCTTGCGGGTGTACGGGGAATTTTTACCCGACTGGGATCACCATCACCCCGAGGATGTGATCGACCTCGTTTCTTTAAAAAATGGGGGTCGGGCTTTGATGTGCAATGACGAACATTTTGGAGCGGTTCAAAATGTAATTACACCCTATCCACCACGCAATATGGGCGACGGCTGGGAAACCCGCCGCCGACGCGAGCCTGGGTATGATTGGGCTATTTTTTCCTTAGGCCGGCTTGGCCGAGTGGAAAAAATCGTCATTGAAACGCACTTTTTTAAAGGCAATTACCCTGAAAGCTGTTCTATTCAAGGCTCGTACGTCAAAGGCGGAAGTGAGGATACTCTGGCAACCCAGAGTCTCTTTTGGCCGCATTTACTGACAAAATCTCAATTAAAGCCCGATGAAACCCACACGTACATTTCGGAAATCAATGACATTGGCGATATTTCCCACATCCGCCTGAATATTTTTCCAGACGGTGGCATCTCACGCCTTTATATCTACGGGAAAACCACAGACTAGATCAATGGCAACCGTTGAAATTCCATTACGGCCACTGACACATGCTAGCTTCGCTGAGTTTGGTGACGTCATTGAAGCCGATCCGCGCTCACTTCGCTTCATTAACAACGGCAACACCCAGCGCTTTCATGACCTGGCCAGGATTGACGTTAGCGCAGAAAACGGCCACCCACTGTTAAATATTTTCCGCGCCCGCCCTCTGCCACAACCGCTTAAAATCCGCATGCTTGAGCGCCACCCTCTGGGCTCCCAGGCCTTCATACCACTCAATCAACAACCTTTTATGATTGTTGTAGCCAGCGCAGGGGATACTATCACCCCTGATCGTATACGGGCTTTCCTCGCCCACAGTGGACAAGGCATTAATTATCACCGTAACACCTGGCATCACCCCGTCATTGCCCTGGATACCGAAACAGACTTTATCGTCATCGACCGGGGAGGGGCGGGCAAAAACTGCGAGGAATTTACCTTTTCGGCATCGATCAATATCTGTATTAACCCCACAGCAACAACTGGCGGGAGTACACATTAAGTGGATCCGTACCTCAGTGAATGGCTCAACCTTGTGATTCGGTGGATTCACGTAATCACAGGAGTCGCCTGGATTGGGGCGTCTTTTTATTTCAATTGGCTGGAAGGCCACCTGGAACGCAACAAAAACCTGCCAAAAGGCGTAGCCGGTGACCTTTGGGCTGTTCATGGTGGTGGCTTTTATCATGTGCAAAAATATGAAGTCGCGCCTCAAACATTGCCCAAAACACTGCACTGGTTTAAGTGGGAAGCCTATACCACGTGGCTCAGCGGCATGACGCTACTGTTCATCGTCTATTACTCGGTGCCAGAGGTTTACCTGATTAATACGGCTGTTGCCGCGCTGCCACCTGTGGCCGCTATTGCTCTGAGCCTGGGCACCTTGCTCGCCGGCTGGCTGGGCTACCATCAGCTCTGCAAGACAGCACTGGCCGAGAAGCCCACCTTGTTTTTTTGCGTGCTCTTTCTGGCATTAACCACTATCGCCTTTTTTTTCTCGCAATTTCTTAATCCTCGGGCCGCTTACATCCACACCGGCGCACTCATCGGCACCTTAATGGTAGGCAACGTTTTTTTTGTCATTATTCCTTCTCAGCGTACGCTGGTTAATGCATTAATGGCAGGCAATCGCCCTGACCCGAGCGTGGGTAACCAGGGTTTTATCCGCTCCCTGCACAACAACTATTTCACTTTGCCGGTGTTGTTTATCATGGTTAGCAATCACTTTCCCAGCACCTTTACGCACTCCATGAATTGGCTGGTGTTGGCAGCACTGTCTGCCATCGGCATTGCGGTACGCCACTACTTCAATCTGAAAAACAAAGGCCGAAATGAAAGATGGCTGTTGCCTGCTGCGGCACTGGCAACCCTGGTGTTGGCATTTGTCATACGGCCACAACCCACAACATCTACGACGAGAACGATCACAACCGAACAAGCTTTCACGATTGTGCAAACACACTGCCGACAGTGCCATTCTGCACAACCCACTGATGCACATTTTCAAACCGCCCCCAACGGTGTAACTTTTGATACAGAAGCCGACCTCGAACGGCAGGCTGCCCAAGTTTACGCACGGACCGTCGCCACACAGTCCATGCCACTCGGTAATACCACGCACATGTCTCTTGCTGAAAGAGAGCTGTTGGGGCACTGGTACCAAAGTATCCAGCAGAAGGATGAATAATGAAGCAATATCCTCGTGATCTTGTGGGTTACGCGAACCAGCCACCTCACCCTGAGTGGCCAGATAACGCCAAGATCGCCGTTCAGTTTGTGATCAATTACGAAGAAGGTGGAGAAAACTGCATTCTTCATGGGGATGTCGCTTCTGAAGCGTTTCTTTCAGAGATTGCCAACGCCCAGCCCTGGCCAGGTAAACGCCATCTGAGCATGGAGTCTATCTACGAATATGGCTCCCGGGCAGGTTTCTGGCGGCTACACCGCCTGTTCACACAGCACAAGCTCCCCGTGACAGTATTTGGGGTAGGCATGGCACTCGAACGCAATCCCTCGGCTGTCAACGCCATGCTGGCGGCTGACTGGGAAATAGCCAGTCACGGTTACCGCTGGATTGACTACCACGCAGTCGACGAAGAAACGGAACGGGCACACATCCAAAAAGCCTTGGACACACATCAAGCACTCATCGGGAAAGAACCTGAAGGCTGGTATATCGGCAGAACGAGTGAAAACAGCCGACGTCTCATCTTGGAAAACGCATCCCCTTTGTACGATGCCGATGACTACTCCGATGATTTGCCTTTCTGGATAGAAGGCCCAGACAACAAGCCGCACCTGATTATCCCTTACACGCTTGATGTCAATGATATGTGCTTCGCCAGTAACCAGGGCTTCAATAGTGGAAACGAGTTTTTCAGTTACTTAAAAGATACCTTTGATGTGCTTTACGCAGAGGGGGACACACAGCCAAAAATGATGTCCGTTGGCTTACACTGCCGACTGGCTGGCCGGCCTGGCCGCTTTGCAGCACTGCAGCATTTTGTTGAATACATCCAGTCCATCAACAATGTATGGGTCTGTCGCCGAGTTGATATTGCCCGGCATTGGCATAAATACCATCGACCAGGCTAGCTCCCAACAAACTGGCATTCATAGATAAGCAAGACACAGAGTGAGCTGAGCCGCGTGACTTGACGCTTAATCAGAAGCGACACAGACACAAATTCAGCCGCTGCAATGTTTACTTCGCGGACAGCTTTCGGCCCCGGTACATCGTTCGGTTTGATAACCGGCTTAATGCCTTGGACACTAAGTTACCTAACTTCGCGTCTAAATAAGAAACTTGGTCTCTATCTAACTCACCAATAAAAGCTTTAAACGCTTTTCTAACTTTTCTATTTTCAGAAATGCTTGAATACTCAACCAAACGACACAAACTGTCTACATCTTCCTCAAGTAGCTTGAAACGCTTTCCATCTTCCATTTCAACAGTTAATGTCAGGTCAAATAACATATCCAATGCCTTCTCACTTAAGCCTAAATCCAGTAACTTCATCGATCAACACCATTTTTATTATTAAACACCGTGTATCAAAAGGCTAAAACCCACTCATCGAATGATGAGATCAGTAGGTTTATGGCTGGCTCAACTAAACAACACTGAAACCACTCTTTTTGTATGTGAGTAGCCCAGTGGTTACATTACACGGTATTTCTATACAGCAATGATAGTAACTGGTTATCAAAAGCAAGCTATCGATTATTAAATGAGGATCAGCTCGGCTGAACTCATTGATATTTAAGTTAAACCCCTACTGGCTTTCTCCGGCAAACACAACAAGACGCTACGAAAGATCACCGATCAACAAATTAACCGTCAATGAATTGGACAGCCTCGTCAATTGAGGCGCGAGGGACACGGGTTTTATTCGCCGGGATACTCGAATCTTCGTACCCAAAAGAAATACCCATTAAAAGACCATAGTGATCGTCCAGATCAAAAAAATCACGGGCAACTGAAGGGTAATTACTCAAGCTCGCCTGCGCACAAGAACCCACACCGTGCGCTGCCATCGCCAGCATGAGTGTTTGCGCATACATGCCAACATCGAGCGCAAGCACTTCACCAAAATCTTTTGGCATGGCCAGCAAGGCGACATGCGGGGCATTGAAGAACTCAAAATTGCGCAGTGCGGCACGCATACGACCCTCTTTGTCGCCCCGTTCAATACCCATCGCTCCATATAGCGCTTGCGCCGTTTCTACTTGCCGAGTGCGAAAAATACCTTCAAATTTTTCCAGACGGTCAAAGTCCGGTGCAGGCCCCATCCCTGACAAAACCGCATCGATAAACTTCTGGCTTAAGCGTTTGGCGGCTGGTCCTGAGGCGACCATCACCTTCCAATGCTGAATGTTGCAATTCGAGGGAGCCTGTTGCGCCAGTGTGAAAATAGCACGCAGTGTTTCGGCTGGAATAGGTGTATCCAGAAAACCGCGTACGGACCGCCTGGCCATCACCACTTCTTCAAAGCTGAGCGTACCTTCTGGTGCTACGTTTGACATGATTCTCCCCCGTCAATATCTGCCCACACTTAAGCGGGATAAGTTGTGTTAATAATATGCCTGCCGACAATATTACGCTGAATCTGATTGGTTCCTTCGATAATTTGCAGCACTTTGGCATCACGGAAATAGCGTTCAATGGGATTATCTCTGGATATGCCTTGAGAGCCAAATAGTTGCAAGGCATCGGTTGCCACCTTCATGGCCACATCCGTTGAAAAGCATTTTGAAATTGCGGCCATGGGGGCCAACTCCTGACCGGTGGCACCGGCATCCACCATAGCTGCCGCTTTGTAAACCAGATTGCGCGCGGCTTCATTTTGGATCGCCATATCAGCAATCATCCATTGCACACCCTGAAAGTTGGCAATAGGCTGTCCAAATGCCTCGCGCTCTTTTACATAATTCACACATAAGTCCATGGCGCCTTGTGCCAAACCCACGCCCCGGGCACCGATGATGGGGCGACTTTTATTAAAGGCTTCCATAACCAGCTTAAAGCCCTTTCCTGGTTCACCCAGTACTTTGTCCTCCGGCACGAAAACGTTGTCAAAATGCAGCTCAGATGAAGGCACTCCCCTCGCCCCCAGCTTGGATTCATTTCGTGCTACCACGAACCCTTCGCTTTTCGTATCGACAATAAACACCCCAATGCCTGCATGCTTTTTGGTAGGATCTGTCTTGGCGGCGATTAAGGCAAAGTCAGCCACTGCGGAATTCGTACAGAAAATTTTAGTGCCATTGATACGATAACCGCCCTCTACTTTTTCAGCCCTCGTGGTAATTGCAGAGACATCAGAGCCAGCCTGGGGCTCGGTAACGCCCAGCGCGCCTCTCAGCGCTCCAGACGCCAACCTGGGTAAGTAGTCTGCCTTCTGCGCCTCTGTGCCTCCGTGCAAAATGGCACCAAACGGCACCCACTGCACAACGAGCAAGTAGGCGGTGTTGTAGCACACACGAGCCAGTTCTTCGACAGCAATACACGAGGCCAACATGCTATTGGTTCCACCGTATTCTTCAGGAAAAGGCAGCGCAAACAGATCCAGACTTTTCAATAAGTCAAACATATCCTGGGGGTACTCGGCCTTCGCATCAATTTCAGCAGCCCGAGGCGCGACTTTCTCACGCGCCACTTTTGCAATGGTTTCTCGGAGCATTTTTTGTTCATCGGTCAATGCAAACTGTTCCATCATTTCCTCACTTTTCGTTCTCGTTAATCTTCAGGTACACTTTGGTACTAACAATAAACCAATACATTTTGACATAAATTTCAGATGGGGGAAGTAGCATGTCATCAAAAGGGCCTCTCAGCGGGTACAAGGTGCTCGATCTGAGCATGATTCTGTTTGGACCCTTTGCAGGCCAAATACTGGGGGACATGGGGGCCGATGTTATTAAAATCGAGCCACCCGAAGGCGATTATATGCGTTACGTTGGTCCTGGGCGTAACCCTGGGATGGGTCCTGTTCATCTCGTTGCTAACCGCAACAAACGCAGTATGGTGCTCAACCTGCAAACGAATGAGGGCAAAGAAATCCTTCATCGCCTGGTAAAAGAGAGTGACATCATTTTGCACAACATGCGCCCCAAACCAGCCGCCAAACTGGGGCTAACCTACGAAGAACTGAGTGCGATCAACCCCCGTTTAATTTATTGCGCCTGTGTTGGTTTTAGTCGTCACGGCCCTTATCGAGATAACGGTGCCGTCGACGACTTGATACAAAGCGCAACAGGCTTAGCCGACCTGATTGGTCAATACAATGACGGCGCACCCAAGTACGTGCCGACCGTGATGATGGATAAAGCCAGCGGCATGATGGCAGCCAATGCCATCACCTTGGCACTTTTGCACCGGGAACGTACAGGTGAAGGCCAACGCGTCGATGTGCCGATGTTTGAAGCCATGAACTATTTTATGATGCTCGAAAGCCTTTATGGCTATACCTTCGAGCCCCCCACAGGGCCGGCTGGCTATACCCGATTGACAACCCCTTATCGTAAGCCTTACCGAACCAAAGACGGCTATATCTGTGCTCTTCCCTATTCCGATAGACAGTGGCTCAAGTTCTTTGAATTGGGTGGGCGCCCGGAACTGACACAAGATGAGCGCTTCAGCGATATTGCAAATCGGACAAAACACATCAGCGAAGTTTACAAAATTGTTGAAGAGATTATGCCCAGTAAAACAACCGCCGAATGGATTGAGGCTTTCAAGGCACTGGACATCCCCGCCCAGAAAGTAAACAAACCCGAAGACGTCTTGACGGATGAACACATTGTGGCCACGAACTTTTTCAAAGTCGTCGAACACCCTACCGAAGGCAAAATCCGTAACATCGGCATGCCCTTTGAGTTGGAAAAATCACCCGGATCTGTAAGAATGCAGGCCGCCCGTAAAGGGGAACACACAACGAGCATCCTGGAAGAAGCCGGGTACAGTGTGGAAGAGATCAAAAATTTTCTTAAAAAAAATATTGTTCAAGCAACAACTTAACGTTTCACCAATCTAACGTATAAAAATGCAGGAGACATAATAATGAAAATTATCGGACTGGGGTTTGGATGGGAAGAACTCTCTGTGGGTGAAAAATTTCGCACAGTTGGCCGTACAATTACCGAGGCAGACCTTGCCAGCTTTCTGGGGCTTTCGGGCATGAATGAGGTTATCTTTACAGATGATCTGTTCCGCGAGAATCACTCCGTGATCAAAGAAAAATTCATCCCGGGCGCCATGGCTTATATTTTTGCAGAAGGTCTGTTGATTCCAACCATGCAAGGCACAGGGCTGGCCTTCCTTAATATGGAACTCAGTGTTCACCAACCCATTAAAGTCGGAGATACCATTCACGTCGAAGTGGAGGTTTTATCGGTACGCAAAACCAGCAAATCCGATCGGGGCATCGTACAAACAAAAAACGAAATCAAAAACCAGGATGGCGACGTTCTGATTACCTACACTCCCCTGCGCATGATGAAAAGTGTCGCAGAGCGGGACGGCCTGAACGATGACTATTAAAGAGCCACTACGCACAATCGGCAAAGGCTGGTATTGGGACGAATTCTCAGTCGGGGATACCTTTCGTACTGTTGGCAAGACACTCACCGATGCCGACATCATGAATTTTGTCAACGCCACGACATTACATGAGGTGTTATTCACCAATAAAGTCTATGTTGAGGAAGCCTCACTCCTCAAAGGCCGATTTGCCCCTGGCCCGTTAATTTACTTGATGTCAGAAACATTAATTCTGCCAAGTATTCAAGAAACCGCGTTGGCCTTTCTCAACCTCGAGTTGACAGGAAAGCAACCGCTTTATGTTGGCGATACGTTCCATGTGGCAGTAGAAGTGACATCAACGCGTGAAACAAAAGCGGGAGACCGAGGCGTGGTTGAGACACTAAACCACGTCATCAACCAAAACGATGAGGTCGTGCAAATTTACAAGCCAACTCGCCTCATTAAAGGGCGCAACTTCAAAGGTTGAACCGGACCATGCTGGCGCCTGTTGTCAACCTATCATACATATGCTGTCTGTGATGCTACACCACAAAAAAAGGGGCTTAACGCCCCTTTTGTTATCTGCTCAAAGCACCGTCGAGATCACTTAATTTTGGACTCTTTATAAATCACATGCTTACGAATAGTAGGGTCGTACTTTTTTAATTCCAATTTTTCCGACATGGTACGCTTGTTTTTCGTCGTCGTGTAATAGTGCCCTGTTCCTGCAGACGAAACTAACTTGATCTTATCGCGCATGATATTCTCCCTTTAGACCTTTTCGCCTTTTTTACGCAGGTCGCTCAATACAGAGTCAATCCCGTTTTTATCGATGATCCGCATACCTTTTGAGGAAACTCTAAGCTTTACCCATCGATTTTCACTTTCTACCCAAAATTTATGAATGTGTAAATTTGGTAAAAACCGCCGCTTATTTTTGTTGTTTGCATGAGAAACATTGTTACCCGTCATTGGGCGTTTCCCCGTCACCTGACATACTCTGGACATGTCTTACCCCAGCACCTTGAATTCCAAACAGCAAATTTTAGTCCTAAACATGAAAGGACTCAAGTCTGTATTTAATGTTTTGTTGACCAAGACAAGCTACAATCGCCCAATCAGGCTAAAATTACGATCCGCCGAAGAATCAGCCACGGGCTTTATTCGGTGGCGAGCTCTAAAGTAAAATGTGTAACTTGGTAATTGTAAACTTAACTTAGCGGAGAAACACCCGAATGGCTGTTGAACAAACCCTCTCAATTATTAAACCGGATGGCGTAGCAAAAAACATCATTGGCAAAGTATACAGCCGGTTTGAAGACAGTGGACTGCAAATTGTGGCCGCAAAAATGGCACATCTAAGCAAAGAAGAAGCCCAAGGTTTTTATGCTGTTCACAAAGAGCGTCCATTTTATAATGATCTCGTCGAGTTCATGACATCCGGTCCGGTTATGGTACAGGTCTTAGAGGGCGAAAACGCCATCGCCAAAAATCGTGAGCTCATGGGCGCAACGAACCCCAGTGAGGCTGCCCCCGGTACAATTCGAGCCGATTTTGCAAACTCTATCGATGAAAATGCCGTACACGGCTCAGATTCCCCAGAAACAGCTGCACAAGAGATTACCTTTTTCTTTGGCGAAAGCGGTACGTGCAAGCGAACCCGGTAAAAGCTGCCTTCGGCGCGAACAATATTTGGGCTAAACATTGACAGAGCTTCAACAAAATCTGCTCAATCTAGACAGGCAAGGCCTGGAAGCATTTTTTGCCCAGTTGGGTGAAAAAAGCTTCCGTGCCTCACAGCTCATGAAGTGGATTTATCATCAGGGTGTGCTTGAGTTTGATCATATGACCAACCTCAGCCTCGCGCTCAGAGAGACCCTTATGCAAGGTGCCACACTCACCCTGCCTAAAATTGTCCTGGCGAGGAAGTCACGCGATGGAACGTGCAAGTGGCTATTGCGATTAGACGACGGCAACAGCATTGAAACGGTCTATATCCCAGAGAATGATCGAGGCACCTTGTGCATCTCTTCCCAAGTGGGGTGTACGCTTGATTGTTCTTTTTGTGCAACAGCAAGAGAGGGCTTCAACCGGAATCTAACAACGGCTGAAATCATCGGCCAAGTGCTCTTGGCCAATCAGCAGCTACGATCAACCTCTCACGATCGTCCGGTCACTAATGTGGTATTCATGGGCATGGGAGAGCCACTGCTTAATCTCACCCATACACTCCCGGCTTTGTCTATTTTGGTCGACGACTTGGGGTACGGGTTGAGCAAACGTCGCGTCACGGTCAGCACAGCGGGCATTGTCCCTGCAATCGATATGCTTAAAGAATCTGCCGACGTTGCCCTCGCTGTTTCCTTGCATGCCAGTAACGATGAATTGCGTGACGAGCTTGTGCCCGTCAACAAAAAATACCCGATTACTGAACTCATACAAGCTTGCCACCGTTATGTACAAGCAGATCGTAAAAAGCACATCACATTTGAATATGTCATGCTTAACAACATCAATGATCGGCCTGAAGACGCCCGTAGACTTATCAAACTGCTGGCTGGCTTGCCATCCAAAGTGAACCTGATCCCTTTCAATCCTTTTCCTGGGTCAGGATACACCTGTTCTCCAGCGGATAGGATTGCACAATTCCAATTAATGCTCGCCAAAGGCGGGTTATTGACGACCACGCGCAAAACACGGGGCGAAGATATCGAAGCGGCATGCGGACAACTGGCAGGAGACATCAAGGACAGAAGTCGGCGCCATATCCGTTTTCAAGATTTGCGTTATGGAGAACAGGTTTCGCCATGAAACACCTTCATTTACTCATATTTTTGCTTCTGGCCTCACTCTTACAGGCTTGCGCCAATACAAGCACTGAGCGCACCGGAGTGGACCTTAAAAAGGCCAGTCAACTCAATGCGGAACTGGCCCTGGGTTACCTCCGGCAAAATAATCTCTCACAAGCGAAGCAAAAACTTGACAAAGCATTGGAGCAAGATAAGAGTAACCCTTTGGCGAACAATACCTATGGCTTGCTAAATATACGCTTGGATAAACCCGATCTTGCCGAGAAATATCTCAAAAAGTCGATTGAATTATCACCTGACAACGGTGCCTTTATAAACAATCTAGGCATCTTTCTTTGTGGGCAGAATCGCTACGAAGAAGCAGAAAAAACATTTTTCCGCGCAGCAACCAACAAGTTCTACAAAACCCCTGAATATGCCTACGATAATGCCGGGCTCTGCGCTTTAGATGCTGCTGAATACCCAAAAGCGGAATACTTTTTTCAAAAAGCACTGCAAATGCGTGCAAACTTTGCACAGGCTCGTCTGCATTTGGCCGAAGCCACGTACAAACAACTGAAGTTCTACGAAGCAGCAGCACATCTTGCTGAGTATGAAAAACTCGCAGAACCGTCACCGGCCAGCTTGCTTTGGGGAATCTATATTCAACAAGCATTAGGAAATAAGCTGGGTTCTGAACAGTTAGGCCTGGAATTACTTCAACGCTTTCCAAAAAGTAAACAAGCCGCCACCTACCTTAAAATACGTTCATCGATGGATTAACGAATCATGTCTGCTCACGATCATCAGGATGACGATAATTCAGCACTCAATGACGCTTCATTAGGCACGTTGATGCGCCAGGCGCGTGAACAACAAGGCTTGTCGCAAGAGGATCTGGCAACTCAGCTCCATTTAGATCTGCGTCAGATCACCCAGCTGGAAGAAGACGATTATTCGGCTCTCCCGGCACCAGCTTTTGTCAAAGGTTATATTCGTGCGTGCGCGAAAAAACTAGACGCCGATGGCGATTTGTGGGTGGAGCGCTACGTTTCATCAACCCGAGATCCAGATCCCAAGCTGGCTACCCTCTCAAGCTTCAAACGCACAGACAGCAGTCACCCGTTGTTCCGTTGGACAACCATTGCCATTCTGATAATCCTCGTCGCACTGGCTGTGTATTGGTGGCTCACAGAAAAAGGGCAAAGAGGAGGCCTCCCAGCCGAAGAACAGGCAGCGAATGAACATTTGATTGAGAACAGCCCTCCGAGCGAGGAGGCGTCCTTGTCACAAAAATCAATCAATACCAACTCAGCACAAGAGGCTCGTAACGCCAACGGCCTCGTCGCCCCAGACCCAACACGTTCCTCGGAACAGAACGCCCCACTGAAATCTGGCGTTGAAGGCGCTGAGCCTACTAACAGTGAATCAGGCACACCAAAACCGTTGACACCACAGGTTGATGACCAGCAAGTAGTGACGTCCACAGCCGCTCCTGACACTGACCAACAACCCAGTCAAGCTTCCAGCGAAAATACAGAGCGGTTAGAAGCCCCTCTCCAAGAGCCCTCAACCGAGACACTCAAAGAAACAGAGAATAGCCCTGCGGACACACCCGAAACTACCCGTACAACCGAAGAACTGCAAGGGGGAGCTGAGACGCTCACCCCCGTTGAGGCTACAAATGAGGTGACGGGCGAGGATATTCTCCATTTGATGACGGACTCCAAGTCCTGGGTTGAAGTTTACGATGAGGACGGACACCGGCTTATGTTCGACATGCTCACCCATGAATCGCCTAGGCAATTGCAAGGCCGAGCTCCTTTCCGTGTGTTCCTAGGCGACGCAACCGGTGTAACAATCACGATTAACAGCATACAAACAGGCGAAATCACCTACCACGAAGCGACCAAAACAGCCCGATTTTATGTCGATGCAAACGGCGCAATAAGAAAGTGAAAGGCGCCTTCACTAAATCTGACACAGCATTAAAGCAATAGAACCCATGCCTGAACATATTAAAAGCATCCGGGGGATGCGCGACTTACTTCCTGACGACAGCGGTCAGTGGCAACACCTAGAAACCCTGATCAAGCAAGTCATGCACAATTATGGATACGGAGAGATCCGTACGCCACTTTTAGAAAAAACAGCCTTGTTCTCTCGATCAATCGGCGATGTCACGGACATCGTTGAAAAAGAAATGTACACCTTTGATGATCGCAATGGGGAAAGTCTCTCTCTCAGGCCAGAGAATACTGCCGGTGTAGTCCGTGCAGCGATACAAAATGGTCTCATCAATCAGCAGATTCAACGCCTTTGGTACAGCGGCCCCATGTTCCGCTACGAGCGCCCTCAAAAGGGCCGTTACCGGCAGTTCCATCAAGCCGGCGCAGAGGCATTTGGTATTGAAGGGCCTGCCATTGAGGCAGAACTCATGCTGCTCTCCGCACGGCTTTGGGAGCAGCTGGGCATCGGATCTGCGGTGACACTGGAACTCAATACGCTCGGCTCGCCAGAAGACCGCGCACGTTACCGGAGTGTGTTGATTGACTACTTCTCTGAGCATACAAAACAACTCGATGAAGACAGTCAACGGCGCCTGCACGCCAACCCGCTTAGGATTCTGGACAGTAAAAATCCTGACATGCAATCACTGATTGAGGGCGCACCCAAGTTGATTAATACCATCTCAGCCGAGTCAAAAGCTCACTTTGATGAATTAAAAAATATCCTCGAGCAAAATCAATTATCCTATGTGGTTAACCCTCGGCTGGTCCGTGGGCTTGACTATTATTGCCATACTGTTTTCGAATGGACAACAAACCAGTTGGGCGCGCAGGGTACCATTTGCGCAGGAGGACGATACGATGACTTGATCGAGCAACTGGGTGGACAAGCATCATCAGCCGTCGGTTTTGCAATGGGTATCGAACGCCTGCTGGCACTTACCGAGACAGTGAATGGCCCCCAGACCAAACAGCCCGCCGATATATACATGGTGCTTGCCGGGGGCGAAACACTGAGCACAGGACTCCAGCTTGCCGAACAACTGAGAAACGCCTTCCCTGATAAACAGATCATCACTGACTGTTCTGGGAACAGCATGAAAAGTCAGTTTAAAAAAGCGGATAAAAGCGGTGCGTATTACGCGTGCATCCTGGGCGCCAACGAAGTGACGGAAGGCACTGTTTCCATCAAATCACTTCGAGTAGAGGCCGAACAAGTGACGATCAAACAAGATGAACTTGCGCATCAACTGGCCTTATTATTCAACTCAACATCTATCTAAACCTAATTTATCCAAGCACTTTATTAGTCGAGAGGTCATCCGTGGCAACGTACGAAACAGAAGAAGAACAGCTTGAAGCACTAAAAAAATGGTGGAAAGAAAATGGCCGCTCCATCCTGCTCGGCCTACTGTTGGGCGTACTTATTATCGCAGGCTGGCGAGGATGGCAAGCCTACCAGGCAAATCGTGCAGAAAGCGCGTCGACGCTCTATGAGCAGATGGAAAGCGATGCCCGTGCCGGGAATAAACAGGGGGTTGAAGCCGCCGCAACACTCTTGAAAAACAACTATTCCAGCACACCTTATGCCACCATGGGGACACTTTACCTCGCCAAACAATACGTTGAAGCCGAAGATTACGACAGTGCCGCAAAAAGTCTTCAATGGGTGATTGATAACTCAGACCAGGAAAACACCGTACTGACGGCAAAAGTTCGGATGGCGCGGGTTCTCGCAGCCCAAAACAAGCTGGACGACGCCTTGAAACAACTTCAGTCCACGGCATTTCCCGAAAGCTATAGCCACCTCGTGGATGAAGTATCTGGGGATATCTATCTCCAACAAGGTGAGGTACAAAAAGCACGGGAAGCCTACAAACGTGCTTCACTTAAAAACAACAGTGATGTACTGCGAATGAAGCTGGACGACCTTGGCACCGCCAAGCCAGAGCAAGGTTAAATTGACCGATGCGCACACTGCTGATCAGCTTCATTGCCTTTGGGCTCATCGCCTGCAGCCCTAAAAGCAATATAGAGCCTCCCGCTGAACTCAAGGCATTTGAACCCCAGGCCAAACTTCGCCTGCTCTGGCAGGCAAACACGAGCTACGCTTTTAATCGCAGCCGAATCAAGCTCTCTCCCTTAATTCGTGGCGACAAACTCTTCACTGCTGAGATCAACAAGTCCGTATCGGCACTTTCGATTAAAACGGGCAAGACCCTCTGGAAACAATACTTACCCAAAAAACTGATGGCCGGCATTGGGGGCAACGAGCAGCTCCTCTTCGTCGCCTCGGCAGATGGCGACATTTACGCCCTAAGGCAGGACACCGGTGAAGTGGCCTGGACCCGCAAAGTCACAACAGAAGTGGTCGCTCCCCCAGCAGCCACCGCTACTTTACTGGTCGTACGCAGTATCGATAGCGCTGTGACTGGCTTTGACCCGGCCACAGGCCAGGAGAAATGGCGCTATACCCACAACACACCAGCCCTCACCCTGCGCGGCACCAGCAGCCCGGTCATCATTGGAGGGGGCGTACTGGTTGGATTTGACGACGGCCGCCTAGTCGCCCTGCGGGAGAGTGATGGAAAACTCTTTTGGGAAACAACGGTCTCCCCCCCCAGAGGAAGATCAGAGATTGAGCGCCTGAATGATATTGACGCGGAAATACTGACGACAGATGACGCTATTTACGTTGCAAGCTACCAGGGAAAACTGTCCCGCCTGAGCCCCAGCCGGGGTCGTGCGCTTTGGTCACAGGATATCTCAACCCATGCCGGCTTCAGTATCCAGGAAAACATGCTGTATGTAACCGATGAAAACAGTGAAATACTGGGCATCGACACCCAAAGTGGGCGAATCTTATGGAAGCAGGATAAATTGCGCGCCCGCTTAATGACAGCGCCTGTGCCCGTTGACGCGTTCTTGGCCTTGGGTGATTTACAAGGCTACCTTCACCTGCTGTCGCGCTCAGACGGCGCAATTGCCGGTAGAGTCAAAGCCTCAGATCTACCATTTTTAACACGCCCATTAGTCCAGGATAACCGCATCTACCTTTTCGACCGCGATGGTGTGCTGTTTGTATACGAAGTTAAATCCACTGATGACTGATCCCTTGCCACTCCCAAGCTCCCCAGCTCGAAAACCCGTGATCGCCTTAGTTGGACGCCCGAACGTTGGCAAGTCCACACTCTTTAATCGTTTGACGCGCAGCCGCGATGCGTTGGTCGCGAACCTGCCCGGGCTCACGAGAGACCGACAATACGGTGAAATCAAATTAGGGCTGTGGGACGCCATCGTAATCGACACCGGTGGGCTGAGCGGTGAAAATGAAGATATCGACCAGGCCATGGCAAAGCAAACTCAGCTAGCCATTGAAGAAAGCGATATCGTTTTATTCATTGTCGACGGGCACTCAGGGCTCACCAGTGCCGATGAGGAGATCACCAATAACCTACGCCGGCTTGGCAAACCAGTCCATTTGGTGGTTAACAAAGTGGACAAAATAGGTGAAGAGGCGGCACAAAGTGAGTTCTTCCAGCTGGGATTAGGAGACCCTTTTACGATCGCCGCCGCGCATGGCCGTGGTGTACGCAACATGCTAAATGAACTGGAAGAAGTTTATCCGCAATTAAAAGCAGCAAGTCATGCTGAAGAAGACGGTTCCCAACTTTCAACACGTATCGCTTTTATCGGCCGCCCCAATGTTGGAAAGTCCACTTTAATTAACCGATTATTAGGTGAGGAACGAGTCGTCGCATTTGATAAACCAGGTACGACACGCGATACCATTGAGGTTCCTTTTGAAAAAAACGGAAAACACTACACCCTCATAGATACAGCAGGTGTTCGGCGCCGAGGAAAAGTCAAAGAAACCGTGGAAAAGTTCAGTGTCATTAAAGCACTGCAAGCGATTGACGCGGCGAATGTCGCGATACTGATTATTGATGCCCAGGAAGGCATCACCGACCAGGACCTGCACTTGTTAGCCTACGCAATTGACGCAGGAAGAGCGCTGGTCATTGCTGTCAATAAGTGGGATGGGCTCACCGAGGAGCATCGGGACACGGTCAAAAATAACCTGAAGCGTCGGCTCAGGTTTATTAACTTCGCCAAAATTCACTTTATTTCGGCCTTACACGGCAGTGGTGTCGGTCTGTTATTCAAATCGATTAACCGTGCCCATGCCTCTTCCATGCGCGATATGTCAACTGCCGAACTCACGCGCATGCTTGAATACGCTGTTCAAAGCCACCAGCCCCCCTTAATCCAGGGCCGACGTATTAAATTACGCTATGCCCATCAGGGCGGGCGCAACCCGCCTGTCATCGTCATTCACGGCAATCAGACAGATAAAGTACCTGAGTCCTACCGACGCTATCTGGAGAACTTTTTTATTGAAGCGCTGAAGTTGGAAGGCACATCCATCCGCATTGAATTTAAGCGTTCGACCAATCCTTACCAAGATAAACCACCTCAACGGTCAGTCGCTGATAAGCGAAAAAAGAGTGTTCGCAGTAATCGTCGACCGCAAAAGAAAAGAAGCCCGTAAAGGCCGGCAACAAAGCTACCGGCCAAATCGGGTATTTACTTCACATATTTTCGGAACTCAGGCTTACGCTTTTCGAGGAAAGCCTTAACTCCTTCTTGAGACTCTTCAGTATTGTAATAAAGTGATACCGCTTGAAAACCCAACCCACCAATGCCACGAATACCTTCCGAATCAGCATTCAAGGAACGTTTTGCCAAAGCAATCGCTGTTGGGCTTTTTTCCAATATTTCAGCACACCACTTGTCTACTTCGGCATCCAGTTGATCATGCGGAACGACCACATTAGCCAACCCCATTTCCAAGGCCTCCTGAGCAGAGTAACGCCGGCATAAATACCAAATTTCACGCGCTTTCTTTTCACCAACAACCCGGGCTAAATAAGCCGTTCCCCAACCGGGGTCTACCGAACCCACTTTAGGCCCAACCTGGCCAAACACGGCACGGTCTGAAGCAATCGTAAGATCGCACAACACGGCAAAAACATTCCCCCCGCCGATGGCAAACCCATTCACTTTTGCAATCACAGGTTTTGGTGCATCCCGTAGACAGTTGTGAAACTCTTCGACTGGCATGCCAATAGTGCCCCGGCCACTGTACTGGCCGTCATGTGTGGACTGGTCACCACCTGTACAAAATGCCTTGTCGCCAGCACCGGTAACCACAATGGCACCAATATCCTTATTCCAATTTGCCTGACCAAAGGCGTCAATCATTTCATCAATCGTCTGCCCTCGAAAAGCGTTATACACTTCAGGACGGTTGATTGTGATGGTAGCAACGCCATTTTTTTCTTCGTAGATAATATCTTCATACGACATATTCGGTTCCTCGAGTTTATCAAACGGTTCACGTGCGGAGCTTTTAGACTTATCATAGCCATCTAAAATGTCACGGATTCTACCTAATAATAGTTAGAAAAATAAAGTGTAAATGAACCAGAAAAAATCAGATATTTCCAGAACGCAAATACTCGATGCAGCAGCCAAGCTCTTCAGAAAGCACGGCTATGCCACGACGACATTGCGATTGATCGCTAATGAAGCCAACCTCAAAGCCGGTAGCATTTATTACTATTTTGGCTCGAAAGAAGAAATACTTGGCGAGGTGCTGGATATTGGCATCCAACGCATTATTCAAGCGATACAGGATGGCATTAATCAACTGCCGGCCAATGCGACAGCCCTGGATAAAATCCGCGTGGCTATTCGCGAGCACTTACACACGTTGCTGAAATATGGCGACTACACATCAGCAAATATCCGAATATATAAACAAATCCCGAGCAACGTCCGTCAAAAACACCGCGCACTGAGACGAACATATGCCGAAGAATGGGATCAACTATTGAATGATGCACAGGCACAGGGGGAGATCCGTAAAGAAGTCGATATCACTTTGCTCCGGCTCTTTCTGCTGGGCGCAATGAACAGTGCTGCAGAATGGTACAATCCCAGGAGAGGAAAACTTGAGCCATTGTTTGAAGCTGTCACGGAGTTTTTCTTTGATGGCATAAAATCTATTCCTGACAAACGTCAAGCACGTGATCAGCTTGACTAGGAGCAATCCATGAGCCAACTCTCTTCACGCCTTTCACTGACCTTCTCTTGTATTGGCCATGCAACTATGCACTTATTTGCGGCCTTTTATTTCATCATCGTACTGTCACTGGAAAAAGCCTGGCAGCTTCCTTATCACGAACTCATTGAACTTTGGACCCTACCTGCCATCCTGATCGGTCTCTGCGCTTTGCCGGCCGGCTGGTTGAGTGACAAATGGCATGCACCGGGCATGATCACTGTCATGTTTTTGGGCTTGGGAGTCAGCGGAATTATCTGTAGTCTCGCTCAAGATACTGAGACGATGCTACTCGGGCTTTGTGGAATCGGGCTCTTTGCAGCAATTTATCATCCAGTAGGCATACCCTGGGTTATCCGCAACGCAGAAAAACAAGGCAAAGCACTCGGGATTAACGGCATTTTTGGCAGCTTGGGTGTTGCGCTTGCGTCCATTGTTGCTGGGGCACTGATTGAGTTTAATGGTTGGCAAGCCGCCTTCTGGGTGCCCAGCACCCTTTCCATCGCCATTGGACTAGCAATGTCATACGCCATTGCCACCAAAAAGCTCGTTGATCACCCACACGATGACACCAAACCCCAGGAAAATCATACGGCCCGCAATAGAATGCAGGCATTTGCCATCCTCGCTTTTACCATGCTGAGTGTCGGTATTATTTTTAATGCCATACAAACGGCGCTACCCAAGGTATTTGAATTACGGCTGCCTGAATGGATCGCCGATAACACCTTAGGGATCGGTGGATTGGTCTCTGTGGTGTATGGCACAGCCGCTTTTATGCAGCTGGTTGGCGGTTACCTGGCCGATAAGTACCCACTTAAGCGGGTTTATATGACGGGACTTTTCTTATTGGCTGTCAGCCTAGCCCTCTCGGCCCAGACACACAGCCTCGTTTTGGCTTTGATTATCCTGTTCGCAGTCTTCCTGAATGCCGCTATCCTTCCTGCAGAAAATATGCTCGTTGCGCATTTCACACCACAAAAATTTCATGGCATTGCATACGGGTTAAAATTTGTCATCACCTTTGGCGCAGCCCCTCTGAGTGTACTTATCGTCGCGAAAGTCGTCGAAATCACAAGCGCATTTGTATGGCTATTTTTCATACTCATGGGCATTGCTTTTATTGCTGGCTTAGCCACACTGTGGGTGCCCGAGGCAGCAAAAGACAGCATACCACCTCAGGAACTCGCACCGGAGCCTCAACAAGCCAGCTAGGCTCTCAACTAGGGTTGCTCGCTACCCTGGCCCTCTTGCCTCTCAGGTGTCATTTCTTTCGCTGCCTTTGAATCAGGCTTCGGCTGAGTGGCCGTACTTTCACCCACAACCTCTTTCACCTCTGCCTCTTTCGGAGCGCCAACCGAAGATGGGGGCTTAGATAATTGCTCAACTGAACGAGCCGGTTCAATTTTTTCTTCCGGCACCACTTTCTCATCCTTCCCAACCGCAGCCTGCTGCTTATCTTTTTGTTTAGGCATGGGAGACGTCGGCGAGGGAGAAACATCAGGCGCCTTAACACCCGGTTTTTTAGCGGACTCCGTCACAGGAGCGGGATTAGATGATTCAACCGCCATAGGAGCACTTTTAGCCACAGCCGCTTTCGCCTGACCTACAGCTCCCGTTTTCGCGGGTGATATTGCCTCTTTGCTCTCTTGAGAAGAAGCAGAAGGAGGTATACGCGTTTCAATCTGAATCAACCCGGATGTTTCTTTTTTCTCCGCTGCAGGCTGAGTAGATGCCTCCTTTTTAGCCGACTTGTCCGCCAGGCCCTCGGTATTTTTTGTTGGTGCCTCTGGGCTGTCGTTGTCGACGGCCAAAGAGCGTACCGAACTTTTTAACTGACTGGGCTGCACATTTGAGACATTCACGCTTTCTTTCGTAACAGGCTGCTCCAACGCAGTGGTATCTTTTTCTTGTGCAGAGGTATCCTCTTTTTTCACAGGAGTCGTACTCGCACGATCTTGCACCGGCACCGCTTTTGACGCATCAGCTGTTGAACTTGCAGATCGAGCATTTGCAGCACTTTCTTTTGATGGCCGAGCGTTCACCGACACATCCATACTCGAATCGGAGGTCGTCTCAGATGATGTGTCTGCTGACACGGCCACCTGATCATTATCCCGCGCAGGTCGGTTTGATGAACGCTTTGGCCGGCGCGAACGATTTGAACGATTGCTCCCTTCTCCGTTCCGTTGCTTTTTCTGGCTATGTCCGTTTCCATCCGTTGAGCTTGCCGGCTTATTGCTCGTATCATCAGCCGAGCGTGACGGTCTATCCCGCCGATTGTTTCGGTTATTGTCCCGATTTCCACGGTTTTTAGACCGCGAAGCCCCGTCCCCTGAATTTCCGCGCTTATTCTCTTCTCGCTTTTGCGACCCAGAACCACTCTGCTGTGGTTTCCGGCGAGTTTGCTGAGGGCTCTTTGCTACCTTTTTGGGTTCAGGCTCTGCTTTTGCTCCGCCAAGCAGCCGCTTAATAAGTTTACTGAGGACCCCACTCTCATTGTTACTTTTTTCCCTTTTTGGTGGCGGAGTTTGAGGAAGGATGTTACCAACAGCCGCTTGTTCCACTTTTGTCTGAGTGTCTTGTTTTTCCGGCACATAAGGTTGATCAAACACCTCAACACGCTGGTAGCTGCTCTTGCCCTCATCACTTTGCACGTCCGCTGACTTGATCCTCTCCAACTTATAGTGTGGTGTTTCCATGTCCGGATTCGGCACAATGATGACATGCACCTGATTACGTTCTTCAATCGCTGCAACAACTTCCCGCTTTTCATTCAGCAAAAATGTGGCAACATCAACAGGCAATTGGGCGACAACACGCGCTGTGCTCTCTTTCATGGAATCTTCTTCAACCAATCTGAGCACCGACAAGGCCATCGACTCAATGCTTCTTATTGAGCCATGTCCTGAGCAACGTGGGCAAACAATTTGAGATGCTTCGCCCAGGGAAGGGCGCAACCGCTGCCGAGACATTTCCAACAAACCAAACCGAGAGATACGGCCCAGTTGAATACGCGCGCGATCATCCTTGGTTGCATCCCGCAATCGATTTTCAATCAAACGTTGATTTTTGGATTTCATCATATCGATGAAATCAATCACGATAAGACCACCAATATCTCGCAAACGAAGCTGACGGGCAATTTCATCAGCCGCCTCCAAGTTTGTGTTTGTCGCCGTTTCTTCGATGTCCGCACCCTTGGTTGCTTTCGCAGAGTTAATATCAATACTGATTAACGCTTCTGTGTGATCGATAACAATAGACCCACCCGACATCAGCGAAACTTCGCGCTGAAAAACACTCTCAATCTGCGATTCAATCTGGTAACGGTTAAAAAGCGGAACACTGTCTGTATAGTGCTTTACCTTTTTCAGGTTGTGGGGCATTGTCTGGCTAACAAACTGTTGCGCTTGGGTATAAACATTTGCCTCATCAATCAATATTTCACCAATGTCACTACGGAAGTAGTCACGAATGGCACGCACAATGACATTACTTTCTTGGTAGATTAAAAACGGTGCGGATTTTTCCTCAGCGGAACGCTGAATAGCTTCCCAGATATCGGCTTGATAGTTCAAGTCCCATTGGAGGTCTTCCGTCGACTTCCCCACACCTGCAGTGCGAACAATGGCACCCATGCCTTTCGGTGTTTGGAGGTCTTTCATGGCTTCCCGCAATTCTGCACGGTCCTCGCCTTCAATGCGGCGAGAAATACCACCAGCCCGCGGATTATTAGGCATTAAGACAAGATAACGGCCTGCCAAGCTAATAAAGGTTGTGAGTGCTGCGCCTTTATTCCCCCGCTCCTCTTTTTCAACCTGGACAATAATTTCCTGCCCTTCACTCAAACCGGCTTTTACATCGGGACGGCCACCACCTTGTAAGGCTTCTTCGGATAAATAACCCCGAGCCACCTCCTTAAAGGGTAAAAACCCGTGTCGTTCCGCACCGTAATCAACGAAAATAGCTTCGAGACTCGGCTCTATTCGTGTAATTTTACCTTTGTAGATATTGGACTTTTTTTGTTCTCGCGTGCCGTGTTCAATATCCAGATTAGCCAGTCGTTGGCCATCGACAATGGCCACTCGCAACTCTTCCGACTGAGTTGCATTTATAAGCATTCTTTTCATACAAAATAACCACTTCCGTGAGGACTTCTGCTTTTGTATTTGAGGGGCAAGATGACGTTGAACTGAGCTCACGTAACAATTCCGCGAGGGAAGGCACACATTTTTGGCCTGCCTTCATATCCACCGCGACGAAAATGTTCGGCTCAGAACAACGGCCCAGCACACAGCTGAGCAGCCCTTGTAAAAAGAAAAAACAAAAAGTCATCATATAATTCATTAATATAAAAACTGTGCCTGATCCAGACACAACCCACTGGCTAAATGCTTTTCTTTTTTGTTCGGGAAAAAGGGACTCCGTACTTGCTCCTGTGCTATTAAAAAGCTTTGATAGCATGGGCCTTAACCAAAGTATTTCTCTCTGTCCAAACGATAGATTTCAAGCATTTGACCAAAATTCGAATCGCACTCCCGCATCAAAAAACGAGGCTTGCTTTAGAATCTGCCTGTTCCGACGCACCAGATAGCGATACTTAGTGCACAGAACATTGTTAATATTAGGGCATTGGCTTTGACTATAGAGACACTTCTATAAATATCAAGTCCAAAATTGAGCGCCCGGCCAGTCAGTTTACCAATGTTATGAAATAGCATCAAACAGAAATGCATATCGTTGTAAAAACCAAAAATGAATTCAGAAAATTAGATTTGATACATGGACAAGCTATTGAAAAATCAAGTTTCGACACGGGAAGTCTCCGCGGAAGAAGCAGGACAACGTATCGATAACTTTTTAATTAAAGTACTCAAAGGAGTTCCTCGGGGACATATTTACCGCATCATGCGCACAGGCGAAGTGCGCGTTAATGGCGGACGCGTCAAGCCCGTTTATCGAACACAACCCGGTGACAATATTCGGATTCCCCCTCTCCAACGGGTTGAGCGTGGGCCAGAACAGGTGTCAGATTCACTTCGCAGCACGCTCCACCAAGCTGTGATTTATGAAGATGACAACCTCATTATTCTCAATAAACCTGCTGCTCTGCCTGTACATGGAGGCACCGGTGTACGCCTGGGAGCGATTGAAGCGCTGAGAGGAATTCGTCCCCAGGATAAAACACTGGAATTAGCCCATCGCCTGGACCGTGACACCAGTGGCGCCTTATTAGTGGCCAAAAACCGACAATCCTTACTGGCTTTACAGACAGCGTTGCAACACCACAAAGTGATTAAAACATACTTGGCGCTATTATTAGGCCCGCTGAACCAAACACCACAAACGATTTCACTACCGTTAAAAAAACAAAGACCTCAAGCGGGCAAACATCAGGTAAAAGTTGACTCAGAAGGCAAGTTTGCGATAACACACGTAGAACAATTAGCCGTTTTTAAAGAAACCTGTTTGTGTAAAATCCAGATTAAAACAGGACGCACGCATCAAATACGCGTGCATACACAACAAATCGGCCACCCGATTATTGGCGACAACAAGTATGGTGATTTTGCTACAAACAGACAATTCCAAAAAGCCGGCTATAAGCACATGTTCCTACACGCTTATCAACTGACTTTACCTGCCCCGTTCAATATCCAGGTGACGGCACCCATGCCCGCACACTTTCAGCGTTACACGGGTCTCTCAGATCTGGAATCCCTTAACCATGACTAAACAATATCAGCTACTCATTTTTGACTGGGACGGCACGCTGATGGACTCAGCCGCCGATATCGTTGCCAACATCAGTGCCGCGATCAAACACACAGCCCTGCCAGCACGAACGGATGCACAACTGCGTAACATTATCGGCTTAGGCATCATGGAAGGGTTGGAACAGCTCTATCCTGGCGAAAGTCAAGAAGCACTGATTGAACTGCAAAATGCCTTCAAGCAAAATCACTTCAAGGTATCGGCCTCACCATCTCCTCTCTTTCCCGGCACAAAAAACATGCTAAAAAAGTTGAATGAATCAGGCTACTGGCTTGCTGTCGCTACCGGGAAAAGCAAACGAGGTTTGAAAAAGGCATTGGCTGATCACGACATCACCCATTTATTCCACACTACACGAACCGCAGAAGAGACTTGCTCCAAGCCACACCCCCAAATGCTGCATGAAATTATTGAAGAACTTGATATCACGGCCGCTCAAGCACTCATGATTGGTGATACCACGTATGACCTGGAGATGGCGCAAAATGCCAATATGGACGCCGTAAGCCTGGGTTGCGGCGCACACACGCTCGCTCAACTCGATGCATTCTCCCGCATTGCCCATTTTGATTATGTAACCGACGTTGTTAAGTGGCTGGAAAGACACTCAACAAAACCATAGGAAACCCAACCATGGACCGACCCGACTCAAGCAGCACGCCCGGTACCAACGACCCTTGGACCAACGGCCCTGTGGTGAAAAAACACGCAAAAGAACCGGATTGGGAAAGGAAGCTCATCACCGACATCGCCACCTCAGCCATTAAAGAGCAACGTCGGGCAAGGCGATGGGGCATTTTTTTCAAACTGCTCTTTTTTGCATATATTACATTCATCGGTGTTGTGATCTGGCAAGGCCAGGCGACTGACATGGTCACCAGCAGCAAGCGACATACCGCTTTAATCAACATTGAAGGCACCATTACCAATGGCACCGACGGGACGAATGCCAATACGATCATAGAGAGCCTGCAGGCGGCCTACAAAAGTAAAGGTACTGTGGGGATTATTATCAACGTAAATAGCCCGGGAGGCAGCCCGGTCCAATCCGGCCTTGTTTACGATGAAATCAAACGGCAAAAAGCATTGTATCCCGATATACCTGTTTATGCCGTAATCGGCGAAGTGTGCGCGTCCGGGTGTTATTACATCATCGCCGCCAGCGACCGGATTTACGCCGATAAAGCCAGTCTTGTCGGTTCAATCGGTGTTCGCATGGATGGATTCGGTTTTGTAGACACCATGAAATTACTGGGTGTTGAGCGCCGTATCCTCACGGCAGGTGAAAACAAAGCATTTTTGGACCCATTTTCCCCTTTAAAAGAAGATGAAAAAGCTCATGCGGAAAGCCTGTTAAAAAGCATCCACCAACAGTTCATTGATGTTGTCAACGAAGGGCGTGGTGACAAAATCAAACACAGCCAAAACGATCTTTTCAGTGGCTTAATCTGGACAGGCGAACAAGGTATGGAAAAAGGCCTGATTGATGATTTAGGCAGTGTGCGCTACGTAGCGCGGGAGATCATCAAAGAAAAGCACATTATTGACTTTACTCAACAAGATGATCTGCTGCAAAAGTTGACGCAGCGGATCAGCACAGAAATCCCAAAAATATTCAAAAGCCTGTTGAGTGAACAACAAAGCATCAACTTACAGTAAGCTCGTGTGATCTGGCCCACAGCGGGTTGAATACCGCGTACTTTGGGCCATATCGTGCTACGCTAACGCCTTCTTAAAGGCGGACCCACTATGCAATCCCTGTCAACTCTTCAACAACTCAGCATTATTATCTTGCCGGTCATTCTGGGTATCACTGTTCACGAAGCCGCACACGCCTGGGCGGCTAACAAACTGGGGGATCCAACCGCACGCCAACTGGGCAGACTGAGCCTGAATCCTATTCGCCATATCGATCCAATTGGCACTTTACTGGTACCGGCCGTGCTCTTTCTTTTTTCCGGTATGCTCTTTGGGTGGGCCAAACCCGTCCCCGTCAATTGGAGCCGGCTCCATGAGCCCAAACGCGACTCCGCATTAGTGGCTGCCGCCGGGCCATTCTCCAATCTCATTATGGCTGTTTTATGGGCATTGGTGATCCAATTCGCGATGACTGTCGGTGATAATAGCCCATGGATCGCAATCCCTTTGGCTTATATGGGATACGCCGGTGTTATGATCAACAGCATACTGCTGGTACTCAACTTACTCCCTATTCCACCTTTGGACGGCAGCCGTGTTGTTGCCAGTTTTCTACCGGAGCAATTGCTTCGGCCTTACATGCAACTGGAACGCTGGGGGTTGCTGATCTTAATTGCACTGCTCGCGACGGGCATGCTGTCTAAAATCATGCTGCCGCTGGTGAGTTTTGTCCAAAGCTTGGTAGCCCGTGTGACAGGCCTTTAACCACTGTTTTCCCACTCACTGTTTAAGCTATCCTTAGCATAAACAGTGAACCGGTAAAGATTCCTCTATGGCCGCACCGCCCAATGCACTTTATAGCGCAGCACAAACACGGCAGCTGGATCACCTGGCCATTGGTGACTACGGCATACCCGGCTATGAATTGATGTGCCGTGCTGGACAATCCGCATTTGACCTAATAAGGCTCCGCTGGCCAGCGGCCCGCAACTACGTTGTGTTCTGTGGCGCAGGCAATAACGCGGGTGATGGTTATGTGATTGCTCGACTTTTAGCCAACGTGCATTTATCTGTGACAGTCATCAGCATGATCCGTCCTGAAAAGCTACAAGGTGATGCACAAACAGCCTATCAAGCATACGAGGCAACGGGAGGCCCCTGCCTGCAAGCAGACGACTGTAACTGGCAACAGGTCATTGACCAAGCTGACGTCCTTATTGACGCTCTATTAGGTACAGGCTTAAGCCGGCCTGTTGATACAAACTGGGCGTCTGTGATCGACTCTATCAACCAGGCAGGCAAAGCCGTTTTGTCAGTCGATATTCCTTCGGGTCTCAACGCTGATACAGGACATAAACAAGATACCGCTATTGTGGCAGATGCCACACTGACCTTTATTGCCCACAAAAAAGGCCTGTTCACAGCAGATGGCCCTGACTGTTGTGGCGCACTCTTCCTGTCCCGACTAGGGATTCCAGAAGCGGTCTATAGCGCGCTAAAGCCGGAAGCTAGGCTCGCATCAGCATATACTTTTCCAAAAAAATTATTCAACCGCGTACAAGCCAGTCACAAGGGCAGCTTTGGGCACATTCTGATTGCCGGTGGCAATATTGGAATGTCAGGCGCAGCCAACCTGGCCGCAGAAGCGGCGTTACGTTCAGGTGCGGGCCTCGTCAGTAAGTTAACGCGGGGTAGCCAGAGCACAACAGATTTCACGCGTATGCTAGAAATTATGTCCTGCACCGTTGATGATCTGGAAACAAACAACCCTCTCATGAAAAAGCTGACCATCATAGGGCTTGGTCCGGGACTGGGCCGGGACGCATGGGCAAAGCGCGTCTTTCAAACCAGCACCCAAAGCCAAAAACCATTGGTGCTGGATGCCGATGCACTTAATTTACTGGCTGACGCCCCTTTTTATTACTCGAATTGGATTCTCACCCCTCATCCACAAGAAGCTGCCCGCCTACTCGCTTGCAGCACCCAGGAAGTGCAACGCGACCGGTTTGCTGCTGCCCGGAAAATCGTCCAACAATATGGCGGTGTTTGCGTGCTTAAAGGTAATGGTACGCTGATTCAAGACACTCACCAGTGTTATCTTGTAAACGCAGGCAATCCGGGCATGGCGACCGCTGGAGCGGGTGACGTTCTCACCGGCATCATCAGCAGTTTGTGGGCCCAATGCCAAACCGCGTTTACCGCCGCAGCCTATGGCGCATGGTTACATGCCCGTGCAGGAGACCTCGCAGCCCAATCCGGACAAAACGGAATAGTCGCCTCCGATATCACAGACCAGCTGAAAATTTTACTGCCTTGAATGGAACAAATGCTGACTCAAAACCTGAACAATAGCCAAGAAACAGAAGCCTGCGCGGCTGAGCTTGCATGCCAATTGGTGCCTCCTTGCGTTATTTATCTACATGGAGAGCTTGGCGCCGGGAAAACCACATTTGTGAGAGGCTTTTTACGCGCATTAGGTCATACCGGTAACGTCAAAAGTCCAACATATACACTCCTGGAAACCTATCCGTTTGCGTCAATGAACTGCCACCATCTCGACTTATACCGCCTGACCGACCCCTATGAGCTGGAAAACCTTGGGCTAAGGGACTTATTGGATGAACAATCGATATTACTGATCGAATGGCCAGAAATGGCACAAGACCTGCTTCCTAAAGCAAATATTGATATTGCGCTTCACTACACTCCTAGTGGAAGGCAAATCGTGATTCAGCGGCTTGGAAGTTAATGGAATAAAACTTGCCCTAGTTAAAATATATTAATTATTTTTTTAAGTTTATTCCGCATGTCACTGGATTTATGGATTTTTTTTTATCATAATTGTATTTGTAAATGCGTTTTTTGAGTCAACTCGGATGCCCATTTAAAGCACGTGTATTCAAGCAAATGAATAAAAAACAAGATCTTATCGAAATACAACGCAGAAAATTCCTGCGCACACTCAGTCAATTCACGGGTTTGGCAGCGCTCGGTTCACTACCGCTAAGCACTCCAATGGCCGCTTCTGCTCAACAAATAGCAGGCCTCAGAATGGCCTCCAATCGATCAAGTACGCGACTGGTTTTCGACTTAACCGGACCAGCAAAACACTCCCTATTTATGCTGGACAACCCGGCACGGATCGTCATCGATATCGAGGACATGCAGCTGGCTAAAGCTCTACCTAACTTCGGTACAGATAGCTCAAGCATTATTCGAAATATTCGCAGTGCTCCCAGAAACCGTCGTGACCTACGCATTGTGCTCGACCTAAAAAACAAAGCCCAACCTAAAAGCATGTTGCTTAGCCCCAGCGCGGGCAAAGGCTATCGACTGGTGGTTGACCTGCGCAGCATTCAAACTCAGGCGACACAAAATACCTCACCCAAAAAATCAGCACCTCTAAGGGATATTGTCGTAGCGATTGATGCCGGCCATGGCGGAAAAGACCCCGGTGCCATTGGAAAGCGAGGAACAAAAGAAAAAGACGTCGCACTCGCCGTCGCAAAAAAACTGGAAAAGCTCATCCAGCGTGAAAAAGGCTTAAAACCCGTCATGATTCGATCACGTGATGAGTATATCTCTCTGCGCCAGCGCACGAGAAAAGCACGCGATCATAATGCTGATTTATTTATCTCAATCCATGCCGATGCTTACCGACGAAAGGCCGCACGAGGCTCCTCAGTATTCACACTTTCCACGAAAGGCGCAACTTCAGAAGCGGCGAAATGGTTAGCGGATAAGGAAAACTCAGCCGACCTGTTTGGTGATATCTCTATCAAGCACCAGGACCGTGCTGTAGCTTCCGTCATTCTCGAATTAGCCCAAACATCAACAATTGAATCCAGCCTGGATATTGGTGAAGATATTCTTTCCAACCTTAAACAGATTGGTAAACTCCACAAACCCAAAGTTGAGCAGGCTAACTTTGCGGTTCTAAAATCTCCCGATATTCCTTCTGTGCTGGTCGAAACGGCCTTCTTATCTAACCCGCACGAAGAGAAGAAACTACGTACCCGCTCTTACCAGGAAAAACTGGCCAAGGCGATGCACGTAGGTGTTAAGGACTATTTCCGTCATAATGCGCCACCTGGCACCATCATGGCCGAATTACACAAAAAATCATACAGTTAGCTGAAAATTTACTGCAAAAAAAAGCGGCTTAAAAGCCGCTTTTTTTAATCAACTGCCCAGGTCTATCAAGACTTTCCGTAACGCTCAATACTGGAGACCACTTCTTGTTTAGCCTCTTCAGGGCCAACCCAACCGTCAATTTTAACCCATTTTCCTTTTTCAAGATCTTTGTAATGCTCAAAGAAATGTACGATTTGGGCCGTTAGTACAGGAGACACATCTTCATGCGTTTCAACATCTTTATAAAGAGGGGTCAGCTTATCAACAGGTACAGCCAGAATTTTTGCGTCTTCACCTGACTCATCTGTCATTTTCAACATGCCCACAGGTCGGCAGTTAATCACAGACCCGGCCAGTAATGGAAAAGGGGAAATGACCAATACATCTACTGGGTCACCATCATCACTCAGCGTCTGTGGCACGTACCCATAATTACAAGGGTAGTGCATCGCTGTTCCCATAAAACGGTCAACAAATAATGCTCCGGAATCTTTATCAATTTCATATTTTACCGGTACATCGTTTGCTGGAATTTCGATGATCACGTTGATATCTTCAGGCGAATTTTTCCCAGGGGATATATTGTCGTAACTCATATTTTTTTATCTCTCCATTTTGCGGTCAGCATAGACTAAAGCGGAAAATGATGAAGCAATACGCTTTAAAATGTCGGCGTGATTATGCCACCAATGCCTTCGCCGTAAAAGTCTGCACCGAGTGAAGCCAGGGAAGGTGCACAAAATACACCTGGACCCTTTATTTTTTGATTTTCGGAGAAATAATTTCCTGATGCTTATAACCCGCATCAGTGGGCAGAGGTACACGTTGCCCTTCTTTGAATTCAGGCAAAATTGTAACAATTTTCGAGGCCTTCGCTGTACTGAGAGCCTCTTTAACCGTTGAGCTTTCACCTAACTTGGCTAAATTACATTGTGTTGGAAAAACAATAGTACGGTGCCCCGAACGCATATCTTCAAAGGCCTGCTGTGTTGTCGTCCACACAGAGTCAACAGACTCATGGCCATCGTGCAAGGCAATATGATCAATGGGCGCTGGTGCCAGATAGAAATGTGTATCAAACCGTTTCGGGCGGATTTCTGGCGTTATCCAATGGGCAAATTTAACTAAAACATCTGCGGCCCATTCCAAGGATTCTGCCTTGGCAAACTCCAGCATGGAGACATCCCCTCTGATGAGGGCCTCCGCGTAAGTTTCCCTAAGACGCTCTAGCTGATCGACCGAAACGAAGTCACGCTGCCCCTTTGGCCTGGCCAATAACACACCCGTTTCTTCAAAAGTTTCCCGAATACCAGCGATACGCAGTGCCAGATCACTCGGCTCGTAAAGATGCCCATCTCGCACATGGGCCTGCAAAGCAGAATCGTGATCGGCCGGGTCTACCCGGCCTCCTGGGAATACCATGGCTCCACCCATGAATTCTATGCCAGCATTACGCACCACCATAAACGTTTCAATCCCTTGGGAACCATCCCGAAGTAGCATCATGGTTGCGGCGGGTGCAGGTGTTGCAGGTGTTGTATTTTTCATTAGTCAAACCAGGGTTGGCTATGATGCTAGCCAACCCCTCCTCCATATTTCAGAAGTTGATTAACGCCAAGGACTAAAGTCTGGCTTACGCTTTTCTAGGAAAGCGTTAGCGCCTTCTTGCTGCTCACCGGTTTCAAAATAATTCGGTGCAACTTCCTGAATCAGGTCGGGCATGTCTCGACCCATGATTGGCTCCATATGATAGAAGAAGGAGCGCTTAAGAATTTTCAGGCAAGTCGGGCTAACAGACATTAGCTCATCAGCAACTTTACGTACTTCGGCATCCAGCTGGTCCATGGGCACTACGGTATTCGCCAAGCCCCAGTCCAACGCTTGTTGAGCAGTGTAACGACGGCACAACATCCATAATTCACGAGCCCGCTTATGACCCAGCACATTGGCGGAATGCGATACAATATAACCCGCAGCAGGCGAACCCACACGCGGTCCATTTTGACCAAAAATGGCGTGATCTGCTGCGACTGTCAAATCACAAAAATAAGCAATGTGGTGACCGCCACCAATCGCATAACCATTCACCCGAGCAATAATCGGCTTTTGGCACTCAACCAAACGGCGGTTAAAGTCAAACTTGAGGTCTTCGAGGCCGCCACCGGCTTCCCATTCAACATCACCACCGGATGAGAAGGCCCGGTCACCTACGCCCGTCAAACAAATAACGCCAACACTACCATCCGCTTCTGATTTTTCCAGTGCATCCACCATTTCATTGATGGTTTGCCCAGTAAATGCGTTGAGGCGCTTGGGGCGGTTGATTGCGATAGTTGCCAAACCATCTTCAACCGTGTAGATGATATCTTCATAATCAGACATAGTCTTAAACTCCTGAAAGTAAATAAAAAATGATTTAAATGTTAATTCTATGCGGCAGAAATACCGCCGTTCACGCTGATCCCCTGCCCCGTTATTTTAGAGGCCTGCGGGCTCGCTAAAAAGACACATACGGGGGCGATATCCTTCGGCGTGACCACGCCCAAACGCGCCTTGCTTTCTGCTTTTCTAAATAGTCGACCGCTGAATTCATTGGCCATAATTGCATTATAACGAGGAGTATCCGCCACGATAGAGGGTGTAATACAGTGGACACGAATACCTGAACGAGATGCTTCCAGGGCTAATGTCCGGGAGAACATCAGTACACCGGCTTTCATCATCCCAATCACAGATTCACCCGGAGTGGCAACCTTGGCTGCATCGGATGCAATGTTGATAATCACTCCGCCTTCCTGTTCAACCATGGCGGGCATGGCCGCCCGGGTACACTCCAGCACACTCAACTGGTGGCGCTTGATCAACAACATAAAATTATCAGGATCGAAAGTATGAAACGGCGTTGGTGCAACACCCCCGCCAATGCTGTTGACCAAAATATCAATGCGCCCAACCTTATCAAGCGCTTCCTGAATGAACCGGCGCGCCTCTTCAGGCTCACTCACATCCGCCTGGATAAAGTGGACATCACAGTTTGGTGCACGTTCAAGAAGTTGCTCGACAGCGGCTTCTCCACGCTTCTTACTGCGCCCATTGAGCACAACTTTGGGCACTCCAGCCTCTGCCAGCTGTGCAGCGATCTCAAAGGCAATGCCATCAACCGAACCGTTTAGAACGGCAAAAGAATCGTTCAATTCTCTAACAATCATTTCCCCTCCACCTTCATAGCGTTTTATTTTTTATAGTCGTAATTTCTTCGCGTCCAAATCTTCACTTCACTTGCACCATTCACGATGACCGGCGGGCAATAAATTCACCCAACCGTTTTTTATGTTCCTGGCTCTGGAAAGCAAAGCTTTGCAAATAGGCCTCATATTCTAATGCAGCATCCAGGTGTGTTTCCAAGCTCCGACGTAACGATAGTTTCGCCATGGTGGTTCCCCGCCGGGATTGCACTGCAATCGACTCGGCTAACCTGCGGGCTGTCGCTTGCAACTGATCTTGTTTTACGACATCAACAAATAACCCAAGCGCCTTGCCTTCCTTGGCGTCAATTGTCTCTCCCGTCAAAATGTAATAGCTGGCCCGTGCAGACCCGAGGTGCTTCTGCAACAGAAAAGGAGCGCCCATGTCCGCACCCGTCAGCCCGATACGTGCGAAAGCAAAGAAGTATTGCGCCTGTTCTGCTGCAATCGCAAAGTCACACGCTAGCGCGAGACACACACCACCCCCCACCGCAGGGCCGTTCACCGCGGCAATGATCGGGCGATCAAAATGGTAAATACGTGAAATGACTTTATTGTAGCCGCGAATGAGCTCGAACTCAGGCTCGGGATCCACGGGCTCAGTGCTCATAATTTCAAACACATCACCTCCCCCACCAAATACAGACCCGGCACCTGTCAAAATAACAACATTTACATCCGGATCATTCTCCACCTCATCGAAAGCGCTCAACATATTTTGGGTGAACTTTAAGCCCTGGGCATTGCGTTTATCCGGGCGATTGATCGTAACAATGGCGACCGTGCCCTGCTTTTCGACCAATACTTCTTTTGCCGCCATATTCTTCCATCCTTTTAATGTTTTTATTCAGCATGAACATAACTGATCCACCTTTAACCTTTAGCTGTCTTGCGCTTTCAATAGCATTTTCTCGGGAATCAGGTTATTTTATTCACTCTTTGATACTACCATTGAAGCATTATAAACGGGCATCCTACAAGCCCCAAAATGACAATAATCGGAAAATTATCATGACAGAATTCGTAAAATTCGACGACGTCGAAGTCGGACTCGAGTACCCAGACACACCGGTCGAATTTAAGGTGACCGAGGACGTTGTCAACGGCTACCTTGGCGCCACATTCGACACATCTGATGTTTACAACGCACACAGCACCGCCGCAGACGGAAAACGCCCGGTGCCTCCAACGCTTGCAGCGGTTTACATGATGGAAGCCATGCTGATGCTGAAATCTCCACCAGGAGGCGTCCATGCCAAACAAAAGTTTGCCTTTCACAAACCGGCCTGCGTAGGTGACACTCTGTTAACCAAAGTTCGTATTCTCGACAAATACCAAAAAAAGGGCCGCAATTACGTCATCATGCAAACAATAACAACGAACCAAGCCGGTGAACCCGTCACAACAGGAACCATCACCCGAATCTGGGGGAAAGAAGAATGAGTACAGACACTTTACAGCATTGGGACGGCGTTTCTGTTGGCGACAAGCTTCCAACAATCAAACACACAGTGACACAAGAGGCCATCAACCAATACGCTGATGCCTCCGGTGACCACAATCCACTACACATCGACCCTGAATTTGCCAAAGGCACCTTCTATGGCCGCACAATTGCCCATGGGCTAATGACCTTGGCGTTTGTCTCACAAATGATGACAGAGTGGGACTGGAAAGGCTGGGCTTATGGCGGCGAAATAGACATGGCCTTTCTCTCACCGGTGTTCCCTGGTGATGAAGTCAATGTCTCTGCCGAGATCACAGCGATTGAAAAGCGAGCTGATGGTGTCCACGCCCTCTGCAAGCTCGATGTCATTGTCGGGGACAAAACCATACTTGGCGGAACTGTCAGCCGATTATTGAGCGCCGTAAACAGTTAACATTTAACAAAATTTTACCCTTTCCATTCACTAATCCGAGTTAATTATTATGTCAAATAAAACTCCAGTTATTGCGGGCGTTGCAGACGTTCCGTTGGTCAAAGGAAAAGTGCTCAATGGTGAGAATGTCATGAGCATTCAAGCCAATGCCGCACTGGAAGCCCTTGACTCCGCAGGCTTAACGCTGGCGGACGTTGATGGGCTGATGGTCACAGGCATGTGGGCCGTACCCGGACCAGGGCAACTGATGTCAGTCACCATGGCCGAGTACCTCGGCATTCAACCCACATTCCACGACTGCACCAACATCGGCGGATCCACCTTCGAACTGTTCGTTGCACGCGCGGCCCTGGCAATTGAAGCGGGTCAGGCAGAGACTGTACTGATTCTTTACGGTAGTACACAAAAAAGTGAACGCAGCCGGAACCTTGCAGGTCGCGCCCCCGTATTCAATATGCAATACGAAACGCCATACGGCATGCCTACACCCGTCGGCGGCTACGCCATGGCGATGCAGCGTCACATGCATGAGTATGGGTCCACACCTGAAACACTCGCCGAAATTGCCGTAGCAACCCGAAAATGGGCCAAGATGAATGACAATGCGACCTCACGCGATGATTTAACAATCGACGAAGTCATGGAAAGCCCGGTCATTTCATCCCCGCTGCGCTTGCGCGACTGCTGCCTGGTCACAGATGGTGGCGGGGCGGTTGTTGTGACCACCAAAGAACGCGTCAAAGACCTCAAAAAGAAACCGATCTACATCAAGGGCTATGGTGAGTGCGCCACACACTGGCACATTGCCCAAATGCCAGATATGGCTAACCTCGATGTCGCTCGAATTGCTGGGCAGCGCGCCTTTGAAATGGCCGGGATGACTCACTCTGATATCGATATCGTACAAATTTATGACTCATTTACAGTCACCGTACTCTTAACGCTCGAAGGACTCGGTTTTGCCAAGCCGGGTGAAGGTAAAGACCTGGTTGCCAATCAGAACACCGCACCTGGCGGCAACTTCCCGCTCAATACCAGTGGTGGCGGGCTTTCCTATGCACACCCTGGCATGTATGGCATCTTTCTGTTGATCGAAGCCGCTCGTCAGCTCTGGGGCGAGTGTGGTGAGCGCCAGGTTGCGGGTGTCAAAACCGCATTGTGCCATGGCACCGGCGGCACGCTATCCAGCGGCGCCACATGTATTCTTTCAACTGAGGAGGGCTAATCATGTACGAAAAACCATTACCCGTGATCGACAGTGACTCCCGCCCTTTTTGGGACGGGTGTAAAGCCGGCAAGCTTTTACTGCAATACAGCAAAAGCGCCGATAAGTACTTTTTTTACCCACGTCCGTTCGTGCCCGGCACCGGTGAGCGCGATGTTGAGTGGGTGGAAGCCAGTGGTGAAGGCACTATCTACAGCTACACCGTGGCGGAGCGTGCAGGACCTGCTTTTCAAGACGACGCCCCTTTTGTGGTCGCAGTCATTCAACTGAAAGAAGGCCCGCGGATGCTGAGTAATGTACGCACCGATTCACCCTACGACATCAAAATCGGTGACAAGGTGAAAGTCTATTTTGACAAAGCGACCGACGACGTCACGCTGCCCAAGTTTGATCTTGCATAAATTCAAGATCAGGCAGCTCCCAATGCCAGCCTCAGTCAAGAGGCTGGCATTTTTTATCATAGGCAGGCATTACTCGTCTGAGCGTGAATCACCACCGTACATTGCAAAAATATCTGCTGCGGTCAAGTCCTCTGTCTTATTGGCAAACGCGTAGTAAGCCGGTTTTTCATCGATAAAGACTTGCCGAGTGAATGTGATGTCGTCCTGAGCATCAAACAAGCCCACCGGCACCATACACTTCTGGTTGGCTTTAATTCGGTAAAAAAGACCACTTCCACACTGTTTACAAAATCCCCGCTCAGCCCACTCCGATGAGTCATAAACGCCGATAGCACTTTCTTCCCCTTCAAAACGAACGGAGCTGCCGCAAAATACCGATAACAGCGGACCACCTGTCCACTTCCGGCACATACTACAATGACAAGCACCAAGCTCATGATTCATGGCCTCGGCATAGACTTTGACAGCACCACAGAGACAGCTTCCCTCGTTCTTTTTCACGGCAGACATCGACCTCTCCGATAATAAAGTGTTTAAAAACTAACTGCGCCGCTGGTTAAACGTTCGACCGTAGCATTGCGCGGCAATCGTGTTTCTAAGAATCTCCGGTGTACCGCCACCCAGTGCAAATCCGCGTGCATCGCGAACCATTTGCTCCAACGGTAAATCGCGCGTGTAACCGGCATGACCATGGACTTGCAAAGCTTCATTGGTGACTCTTTGAGCCATTTCATTCGCATAAAGCTTGGCCATTGCACAGGCTTTGGGCTCCGGAAAACCATTTTTGAGGTTTGTGGCCGCATCGTAAATCATCAAGCGTGCCGCATGCAGTTGAGTGGCCATATCCGCGATTTTCCACTGAATACCCTGGAACTCACAGATGGGACGGCCAAACTGTTCCCGTTCCTGGGTGTACGCCAACGCCTTTTCATAAGCAGCTTGTGACAAGCCAAGGCACATGCCAGCGTTACCCACCCGTTCCGGGCCAAACGAGCTCATCAAACGTTTAAAGCCCGAGGTATCGTTGGGATTACCTTCCACTACAATGTTTTCAGGCGGAATTTCTACATTATCGAAAAAAACTTCTGTTTCAGACACACCCCGGCCGCCCATCTTTGACTCAGGGGGCCCAAAGGTCACGCCGGGCATATCACGCTCCACGATAATCGCGCCAATGCCCTTAGACCCGGTACACTGACCGAATCGGGCAAAGACAAAAGAGTGCGTTGCCACATGGCCGCCAGTGGTATAGCACTTGGCGCCATTGAGGATGTATTTGCCGTTTTTGACCTGTATGTTGCTGGTTAAATCCGTGACGGCGGAACCGGCACCCGGTTCACTGATTGAAATCGCCAAAAAATGCTTCCCTTCGACCACTCCCGGCAGTAAACGTTTCTTTTGTTCTTCTGTGCCCAATACCGCAATCGCTTTAGAAGGGCCATTCAGATAAATCTGCCCAACCAGAGCGGTGTTGAAACAAACCCGTGCCAGCTCTTCCAAAAAAATAACGCCCTGAATCATCGGCGCACCAGCGCCGCCGTATTCTTCAGGGACGCCCATGCCCAGATAGCCAAGCTCAGCAAGTACCTTGCGATTAGCATCTGGAAACTCTTCGTTTCGATCCCAGTAAGCAGCTTTTGCGGCAAACTCTTTCTCCGCCATTTTGCGCACTTCGTGGCGAAACTCCTCTAGCTCTTCATAGTTCACAGTAAGACCCATATCCCCCATCCCTTTTCATTTTTTAAAAGAATCAAACTATCAAATGTTTATCGTTTTGAAAAGAAAAGCCCACACAATAACCAAGCCACACAGCCAAGCCTCAAGAAATCGAGTAAACTATGGGGTTTTATTCTCCAGCACAGAGGGCAACCAGACGGTGTTAACAACATCCAATCTTACAATTCAATTTGGACCCAAACCTTTATTTGAAAACGTATCCGTCAAGTTTGGCGAAGGTAACCGCTACGGTTTAATCGGTGCCAACGGCAGCGGCAAGTCTACCTTCATGAAAATTCTAGGCGGCGAATTAGAGGCAACCCGTGGCACTGTCAGTTTTGACCCAGACGAAAAAATGGCCATGTTGAGCCAGGATCAGTTTGCTTATGAAGACTTTTCGGTGCTGGATACCGTCATCATGGGTGACAAAACGCTGTGGACCATCAAGCAAGAGCGGGATGCCATTTACAACAAGCCTGAAATGACAGAAGAAGACGGTATGCGTGTGGCCGACCTGGAAGCCCAGTTTGCCGAGTTGGATGGCTATTCAGCAGAAGCCCGCGCGGGTGAGCTGTTACTGGGCGTCGATATTCCGATCGAGCAACATTACGGGCCCATGTCAGAAGTGGCACCAGGTTACAAACTACGAGTATTGCTGACCCAGGTGCTGTTTGCTGATCCTGATATTTTGCTGCTGGACGAACCAACGAACAACCTGGACATCAACACCATTCGCTGGCTGGAAGAAACGCTGAATGCGCGTAACTCAACCATGATCATCATCTCGCACGATCGCCATTTCCTTAACAGTGTCTGTACCCACATGGCTGATTTGGATTACCAAAAACTGACGATCTATCCCGGGAACTATGACGACTTCATGCTGGCTTCAACACAAGCCAGAGAGCGCACTCTGGCCAACAATGCCAAAAAGCAATCTCAAATCAAGCAGCTGCAGGCTTTTGTCGAACGCTTTAAAGCCAATAAATCAAAATCCAGACAAGCCACGTCGCGGCTCAAGCAGATCGACAAAATCCAGATTGAAAACATCAAACCTTCAAGCCGCCAAAACCCATACATTCGTTTTGACTTTGAGAAAAAACTTCATCGCAATGCGGTGGAGCTGACCAAGCTTTCAGCGGGTTACGATGACGAGGTGGTCTTCAAAGATCTCAGCATCATCATTGAGGCTGGTGAAAAGGTCGCCATCATCGGCCCGAACGGTATTGGTAAAACGACCTTACTCAAAACATTGGTCGGTCATGTCACCCCGCTCTCCGGCGCGCTTAAATGGGCCGAGAATGCCGAGACCGGCTACTTCGCTCAGGATCACGCCGATGAGTTCAAAGAGCCTTTGCCTCTGCTGGACTGGATGACTCGCTGGGGAAAAGAAGGCGACGACGAACAGGTACTGCGCGGCACGCTGGGACGGCTGCTTTTTAACCGGGACGACATCCTCAAACCCGCTAACGTCATCTCCGGAGGCGAGGAAGCCCGCATGCTCTTTGGGAAACTCATGCTGGAACGATGTAATGTGCTCCTCATGGACGAACCCACAAACCACCTGGACATGGAGTCAATCGAATCACTCAACCTGGCACTTGAGCTGTTTGAAGGCACCTTGATTTTTGTCAGCCATGACCGACAGTTTGTCTCTTCCCTTGCAACTCGCATTCTGGAAATGACACCGAACGGCATTGTCGATTACCGGGGTGGCTACGAAGACTATCTCCACAGCCAGGGCATTGAAAACTAGCCGGCGCCATGGCACGGGGGCTGTGGAACCAACCCGCCACCGGCAAGTCAAAAGCACATGCCTACCAATCCCCCTCGTTTAAAACACCTGGTACTTGTTGGCGGCGGCCATAGCCAGGTCGCCGTCATCCAACACTTTGCCAGAAACCCTCTTCCTGACTGCCAAATCACCTTAATCAGTGCAGACACAGCCGCACCCTACTCGGGTATGTTGCCTGGCTGGATTGCCGGGCAATACACGCGGGATGAGATGCATATTGACCTTGCTCGCCTATGCCGCTTTGCTCACGTGCGTTTTTTTCATGGCCGTGTCATTGCTTTGAATTTGGCTGAGAAACATGTTTATTGCCAAAACAGCCCCCCTATTCCGTACGACATACTCTCCCTTAACACAGGCTCCACACCGCCGGCCATTCCCGATCACCCGCATGTGTTACCGGTCAAACCTGTTGCAGCCTTTATCGACAAGCTTGATCACCTCACAAAAACCCTGCGCGATTCACCCACACCCATCAACATCGGCATCGTTGGCACCGGCGCGGCTGGATTCGAAGTCGTGCTCGCCGTTAAACGACGGCTTCAGGCGTCCCTGTCCGACTCTGACTTGGCCCGTATCCAACTCCACTTGCTTGGCAGCGCAACGACTGTCCTTCCCTCTCACACACGATGTGTACAAAAGATGGCCTTAGACGCTCTTAAAAAAGCCAATATCGCCCTACACCTCAACTTTCGCGTAGAAGCCGTTGACACCGGCTTTGTACAAGCCAAGTCTGGCGAAACCCTGACGCTCGACGCCCTTATTTGGGCCACGGGCGCAGCTCCGGCTGGCTGGATTGCCGAATCCGGTTTAGCCTGTGACAGAAAAGGCTTTGCGATCGTGGGCGAAACCCTGCAATCCACCTCTCACCCAGACGTTTTTATCACCGGAGATGCTGCCAGCCTTACCCCAATCCCCGTTCCCAAATCAGGTGTTTTTGCGGTTAGAGAAGGCCCTGTGCTTGCTCAAAATCTGCACCGCACATTGCAAAGACGACCACTGAAGCCCTACCAGCCCCAACGCCGCTTTCTGAGTTTGCTGAACACGGCTGACGGCAGCGCCATTGCCTCCCGCGGCCCATTCGTAGCTCGCGGACGGCTCATCGGTT
>OBIC01000095.1_pt1 | contig 42142 bp, 39 predicted proteins | sample 1519831 | NCBI WGS metagenome assembly OBIC01 (sample SAMN03019805, study PRJEB22545) | beach sand metagenome | biome: beach; feature: sea beach; material: beach sand | place: USA: Municipal Pensacola Beach, FL | collected 2010-10-20 | depth 40-45 cm m
ATGCTCTCTTGCGAATACTCAGACGTGTGCTCTTCCGATCTAGTATTCGCAAGAGAGCATAAATTGCACACCATCATCGAAGTGAAGTTCAAGACATTGCCGCTTTTGGTGGAGCTTTACGAGAGATGGCCGTGGCATATCGGAGATGCTCAAAGAATGTACTGACTCAAATCCTGGTCTTTAACCAAGTTACCGAGTTGAGCCGCAACATAGTCAGCGTCAATTGCTAACGATTGCCCCGACAGTTCGCTGGCTTCGAAAGAGACTTTATCAAGCAAACGTTCCAGTACTGTGTGAAGCCGGCGGGCACCAATATTTTCGGTGCGCTCGTTCACTTCCCAAGCCGCTTTGGCAATAGCTTCGAGCCCGTCCTGGGTAAACTTAAGGTCAACATTTTCTGTTTTCATCAGTGCTGAGTACTGCTCACTGAGTGAGGCACTGGGCTCTATTAGAATCCGGACAAAATCGTCTGTTGTCAGGGGGTTTAATTCCACTCGGATCGGGAAGCGCCCCTGCAGCTCAGGCACTAAATCCGAGGGTTTACTGAAATGAAACGCTCCTGAAGCAATGAAGAGAATATGGTCGGTTTTAATAACGCCATGCTTGGTGCTGACCGAGCACCCTTCAACCAAAGGCAATAAGTCGCGTTGAACACCTTCACGGGAAACGTCTGCTCCGCCTCTGGCTTCATGCCGCCGAGCAACTTTATCAATCTCATCAATAAAAACAATACCATTTTGTTCAACGTTTTTAATGGCCTTGGCTTTCAACTCTTCTTCATTGATCATTTTTGCGGCTTCGTCTTCCGTCAGCCTGACAAAAGCATCTTCTACTTTGAGCTTCTTTTGCTTGGTGTTCGACCCTCCCATGTTTTGAAACATGCCTTGCAGTTGCTGGGTCATTTCTTCCATGCCAGGGGGCGCAACAATTTCAACACCCATTTTGGGTGAGCTCAGCTCAACATCAATTTCAACATCGTTCAGCTGGCCATCCCTAAATTTTTGGCGGAATTTTTCACGCGTCGCGTCACTTTTTCCATCTGACTCTGCGGCACTGTCGAAGCTTCGAGGCGCCGGTAACAAGGCATCCAGAATACGGTTTTCTGCCGCTTCCTGAGCCAGGTGCTGGATTTGTGTCATCGCATGTTCGCGGGTCAACTTGAAGGAGACATCCATCAAGTCGCGAATAATTGACTCAACATCCCGACCAACATACCCCACTTCTGTAAATTTTGTGGCTTCAACTTTAATGAAAGGTGCGTTGGCTAATTTCGCCAGCCGTCGGGCAATTTCCGTTTTCCCAACCCCCGTGGGGCCAATCATTAAAATATTTTTGGGGGTAATTTCATTACGAATGGATTCCGGAACTTGCTGCCGCCGCCACCGGTTGCGCAGAGCAATGGCAACAGCGCGTTTGGCCGCTTGTTGCCCGATAATGTGCTTGTCGAGTTCCTGGGTAATTTCTTTTGGGGTCATGTAACGTTCTCTTGAAGCGATTCAATCGTAAAGTTGTGATTTGTGTAAATACAGATGTCTGCAGCGATACTTAAGCTTTTTTCAACAATTTCGCGAGCACTCAATGTCGTATTGTCCAGCATGGCTGTCGCCGCTGCTTGGGCAAACGCACCACCCGACCCAATCGCAATTAAACCCTGTTCCGGTTCGATGACATCTCCATTACCAGAAATGGTCAGCGAGGTCGTTGCATCAGCAACAACAAGCAAAGCCTCCAAGCGCCGCAAAACCCGGTCTGTCCGCCAGTCTTTTGCCATTTCAACCGCCGCTCGGGTCAAATTGCCACTGTATTCTTCCAACTTGCCTTCAAAGCGCTCAAACAGCGTAAATGCATCGGCCGTTCCCCCGGCGAATCCGGCCAGAACCTGATTTTTGTACAAGCACCGTACTTTGCGAGCATTGCCTTTTATCACTGTATTTCCAAGCGTGACTTGACCATCCCCTCCAACAACAACGTCAGCGCCACGTCTGACGGAAAGAATGGTTGTGCCTCTAAACTGTTCCAAGTGTTTCTCCTGCGCGGCTTACATGTAAGTGAACCAATTCACGTGAAAAGAATTCATCATACACCATAATGTGTGGGCTTAAGGTAGCTTTCAACCCCCGTTATGTCACTTTGTGAATAGCGCATTTTATGTGTTGATACTCAAGTTTAAAGCCCTGTTGGGCGCTAACAGAGCTACTGCCTGTAATACCGATAGAGTTTTCCAAAGACCATGATGATACGTCTCGTAACACCCCATCAAACAGCCCCTAATACAGAGAGCTTTGCAACCCATCGCAGTGAAGTAAAAGCCTGGCTAAACTCCTTGCACGATAAAGCCATTGGGCAAAAGAGCAAAGCGCTTTATCGTGGCTTAAAACACAGTAACCGCCTGGAAAATAAGCCGTCTGAGCGTATTGAGATCATGGAGCTCTTTCGTCCGGAAATACGTGCTACGTTGACCGCATTGGAAAGGCATTACATTTCACTCAGTCTGCCTTTGCCAGCCAAAAGCCAGCAAATTTTTGATCTTGTCATTGCCTTTTTGCAGGAAATGGCATTTGGCTACAAAATTGCCATTTTGGACGCGTCTGAAAATAACAAACCTTTATCAGCCCGGCATACAGCACTGGCGGCACAACGAGCGATTGCATATTTAACCGAAGTTCAGGTCCGTTGTTCACAAATTTATTACTTACCGCCCAGAGGCCTATGGGCCGATATGAATCAGCTTTACGCTTACGTAGAAAGCTGCGGCCAGCATTTGCGTCACGTGAAAAATAAAGAACTGATCACAGCCTCCAAAGAATCGGTAGAAGACGCTTATAAACGTGCGCTCTTGTTCTATCTCTGTCGACCGGAAAGCTTACGACGAGGGGAGTCTCAGCAAGTATACAACGCACTGGAAACAGGTATTAACTACACATCTTTATCGAAAAGTGAAGTGGGAAAGGAGTACACCACTAGCTTTGCGATTAATTTAGCCAGTGATGCTCCACCCAGTAACCAGCGCTTTTTGAACCCTCTCGTTGGACAGCACATACGGGTACTCAATATTGAGGCATTGGTCCAACGTATCAATGAAGAGTTAGCCAAACGCCCCCGGTTTGACCCGCCGTTACTAAACAGTGATCAGCTCACCCGTGCAACGCTCGAGCGATTAGCCGTCAATTGGAGCACAGGCGCATCCCGATCAATGGCGCGCAGTTTTAAAAATCAGCGCATTGTTGTGGAAGTTGGCCTTAAAGATATACACACTCGTATCCATTATCTGATTAACAAAAATACAAAACTGCAGCAAAAAGCCGGAGTACAACCCGACTTGAAACTGGAACTCCAGGCTATCCCCGTCGACCCCAAAAAATACGCCGGTTATATCTCTCACCCGTTGTTCAGCGAAGAGGCTGACCTGTCTGCGGATTTATGGAGAAAAGTGGAAGGCGGCTACACTTTTACCGAGGGATCTGTCACCGCAATCAAAGAAAAAGATGACGCCCCCTCCCAACCACCAAAGAAGGTACAAAAACAAACCTGGAAACTGATCAATGCCAGCACACAAGGGTTTGGCCTGGCATGGGAAGGTAAAGATGCCATAGCTGCGCATGTCGGCGAAGTGATCGCCTTGCAGATCCTGCACAAGCAGGAAATAAAATGGTCTGTCGGCACAATCCGATGGATACAATTTTCCAGCAAAACAGCATTCACAGCGGGCGTTGAGTTACTGTCCCCCGCTGTACTACCGATTACGACGCGCCGGATGAATGCCAGTGGCAACCTTGTGGAGGGCACAGCCCAGGAAAGCCTTTTACTGCCTGAAATCAGAACTCAAGGACAAAATACCTCTATTATCTTGCCTTCCTTCATGTTTGATATCGGGCAAAAGGTCAGTGTCGAAATAAACGGCAATTATTTCCAGGTCATATTACAAGAACTGGTGGAGCAAACAGGATCCTTTTCGCTTTTCCGGGTTAAGTTCATGGCCAGCGAAAAGCATGAGCAGCTCCGATCAGCCGATCAAACAGTCGATAAAGACTGGGATGATTTCGCCATCGACTGGGAAAAACTGCCCTAACACGCCACTACGATTTTGATTTCTTTTTCGCACGAGGGTGTGCCGACTCATAAACCTGTGCTAAATGCTGAAAATTTAAATGCGTGTAGATCTGAGTCGTACTGATGTCCGCATGCCCCAAAAGCTCCTGTACAGCACGCAGGTTACCACTGGACTCAAGTAAGTGAGTTGCAAACGAATGCCTCAACATATGCGGGTGTACGTGTTTATGTAAACCCTGCTTTTTTGCTAAACCCGCCAAGCGTATTTGAATAGCGCGAAGTGATAAACGCCGCCCCCCGCGTCCAATAAACAGGGCTGTTTCACCCGCCTTTATCTTTTTCTCCCGATAAGGAAACCAGCGCTCTAATGCGGCTATGGCATACCGCCCCACTGGCACGAGCCTTTCCTTATTGCCCTTTCCCATAACACAGAGAGTTTGATTTTCACGATCCAGATCTTGATCATTGGCATGGCCTAGCTCTGCCAGCCGCAACCCGCTGGAATAAAATAACTCTCCCATTGCCGTATCGCGCACGCTGAAAAAGTCATCGCCTTGTTCGGACAGAAGCGCATTCATTTCATCGACATCCATAACACTCGGCAGCTTGCGAGGCGCCTTGGGCGCACGCACACCGTTGGCCGGGTTAAACGACATTCCTTGTTTTTTGATGAGATACCGGTAAAACGAGCGAATGGCCGATAAGAAACGCGCCAGTGTCGGGGAGGTACACCCGCTCTGAAAGCGCTGAGCAACAAAGCGCTGGACCCATGGAGTCGTTACTTGCTCCCAGGTATGGATCCCAGCTTTTTCACACAATAATTTAAAACACTGCAGATCTTCCCGATACGCGTGAATGGTGTTCGGAGAATAATGACATTCGTACTTAAGATAATCTTCAAAAGCTGTTAACTGATGTTCCAGCATATCAACTCTCTTGATGACGTCACATCCGTGACGCCAAACCGGCCGAGATCAATCTGCTCAAGTAGTCTAAAAAGAGGGTGCCCTGCGACGCCTGAAAGCGGCGTGGATTGGCGCTACCTAGCGCGAGAACACCTAATGCTTGTCCACCGACAAGCGGTAGAATCGCAGCAGACTGGATATGCTCCACCTGGTGCGGGAATAAAATTTCAAGCTGCTGTAAACGGGGCTTGCCACACACCGCTTTTCGCTCTTGCAGCAAAGAGGAAAACTCGTTGAATGCTGGTGAATTTTCATACAGGTATGACCCTGAATTCATGGAACAACCTTTCTCAGGCTCCGCAGCGATAATCCGTGTCGCCACAAATTCGATACCAAAATCATTGGTCAAAACGGACTGCACAGCTGACATCACTTCATCAACGGAATGGGTATAAAGCAGCTCTACGGATAATTTTTGCAAATGACTTGCCAGCTGTTCATTGTCGCGCGCTGCACGAAGCAAATCTTCCAGTTGATTTTCCAAGCGGTTACTTTTTTCTCGTAACACGCTGACCTGGCGCTCAATCAGCGAAGTGGCACCAGCTGTTGCATGAGGCACCACTAACTTTTCAAGCAGTTCGCTGTGTCGTTCGAAAAAATCAGGATGGCTTTCCAAAAAATAGCAGACCTGCTGCTCTTCATCCAAGCCAGGGTCGAGGTGCGTTTCTTTCATAGTTCTATTGAGCCTTCATAAACAAATTCAGCCGGCCCCGTCATGGTAACCGGTGTTGATTGACCGGGCCAGGTAATAACCAGCCGACCACCCATTAAGTCTACGTTAACGGTGTCATTTAACCGGCCCTGCAACCGGCCAGCCACCACAGCAGCACAAGCACCACTGCCACATGCCTGGGTTTCACCTACCCCACGCTCGTAAACACGCAGCTTGATCTGCTCCGAACTGACAATTTGCATAAACCCAACATTGACGCGTTGAGGAAATCGCACATGGGATTCCAGCAAAGGCCCTAAGATCTCTAGCGGCGCTGATTCCACATCTTCTACCGTCAGCACGACATGTGGATTCCCCATGGAGACTGCGCTGACGTCAAGTGTTTGACCGTCTACCGTGATGCGATAGCAAACCGCCTGCTCATCCGCGATGAAAGGGATACGCTCAGGCGCTAATATGGGTATGCCCATATCGACCAAGACCAAGCCATTATCGAGACAGCGTAACGTGATCAAGCCGGTATTTGTTTTGACAGAAATGTCCCTGCTGCTCGTCAGCTTTTTCTCTGTGACATAACGCGCAAAACATCGTGCGCCATTGCCGCACTGTTCAACCTCCCTTCCATCGGCATTGAAGATCCGATAATTGAACTCCGCTTCCGGCACGGAGGGAGGCTCAACCACCAACAGCTGATCAAATCCCACTCCGGTGTGCCGGTCTGCGAGTTTTTGAATGTGTTCCGGCGCCAATGAAAAAGCATTTTTCAAGGCGTTGATTACGATAAAATCGTTCCCCAGACCATGCATTTTTGTGAAGGACAATTGCATTACGCTTATCAATAATTCCTCTGATGACGGAAGGAATTATATATCTGACCCGCTTTATTTGCTCGAAATAGCGACCTGTTTTGCCAAAACAGCCTTAAATTGACTGGTTTAAACGGTCTTGAAATTCTATGATGCCGGCAAGTCAAGTCCAAACAACAATGTCTCGCAGGAGGACAGGTGCGAATTGGCTACAACTCACCCGTAGTATTAAGTTTTTCTTTGCTGACAATCGCTCTTTTTGCGTTTGGCGGTTTGGATTTTTCTCTCCGCACGCTCGCGGCTCAACCGGCGATGAGCTTTGGTAGTCCACTGAATATCGCCCAATTATTTTTACATTCTTTGGGACACAGCAGCTGGGACCACTTACTGAGCAACCTGATTATTATTTTACTGATTGGCCCTATGCTGGAAGAAAAGTATGGCAGCCTGGCGATGCTGCTGAGTATTCTACTGACTTCTCTAGCGACCGGCTTGGTTAACGCGGCCTTTCTAAAAACAGGGCTGCTTGGCGCTAGTGATATTGTTTTCATGCTCATTGTTCTCGCTTCTTTCGTGAATGTCAGAGAAGGCCGAATACCCCTCACTTTTATCTTGGTTGTAGCCGTCTACCTCGGTAATGAACTGCTTCACTTGGATAAACAAGACAATGTTGCTCATATCGCGCATTTGGTCGGCGGCCTGATGGGCGCTTTGGTTGGCTACCTTTTCAATCGCCAGAGCGAGTATGGTTAATGGTAAACTGTCTTTCGCGGATTTGATCAACCATAAAACGAATTGATTATGAGTAAAGAAATCTACTTAACCGGCATCACCACCACAGGAACACCCCATTTAGGAAATTATGTGGGCGCGATTAAGCCGGCTATTGAAGCCAGTAAGAACAAAAACAATCAGTGTTTTTACTTTTTGGCGGACTACCATGCGCTGATCAAATGTCAGGACCCGGCCCTTGTCCGACAATCCCGCATGGAAATCGCCGCAACCTGGTTGGCATTAGGGCTGGATGTAGACACCTCGGTGTTCTACCGGCAATCTGATATCCCTGAAATCCAAGAGCTGAACTGGATACTGAGCTGTGTTGCAGCCAAAGGACTGCTTAATCGTGCACATGCCTACAAAGCGCTGGTAGCTGAAAATGAAACCAGTGGCACCAAAGACCCCGATAAAGGCATTACCATGGGGTTGTTTTGCTATCCCGTACTTATGGCGGCAGATATCCTTATGTTCAACGCCAATAAAGTTCCTGTCGGCAAGGACCAAATACAGCACATTGAAATGACCCGCGACATCGCTGCTCGCTTCAATCACATATATGGGGAGTTTTTTACACTACCTGAAGCACAAGTCGAAGAGTCCGCTGCAGTTCTTTCAGGACTGGACGGCCGGAAAATGAGCAAAAGCTACAACAACACCATCCCGCTGTTTGCCCCAGAGAAAAAGCTCCGCAAGTTGATCATGAAAATCAAAACCAACTCATTGGAGCCCGGCGAGCCTAAAGATCATAAGACTTGTACTTTATTCCAGATTTACTCGGCCTTTTCATCTTCCTCGGAAGTTGAAAAAATGCGCCAGCAATATGCCGACGGCATTGCCTGGGGCGAGATGAAACAAACTCTTTTCGAAAAGCTGAATAACGAACTTTCCGCGCCTCGGGAGCGGTACGAAAGCCTGATGGAACAACCGCCGCGCATTGAGGAAATTCTTCTGGCAGGGCGCGATCAGGCTCGCGCTCGAGCAAAACCACTGCTAGAGCAACTTCGAGAGGCCGTTGGTATCGCCTAAGTCACAGAGCTCACATATCTAACTGTTGAGCTCTTGGGCTATTAAACAACCACATATCCAGTAGTTCATGGGCATCGTCAATGCCCTGTTTTTTTAAGGACGAAAATAACTGCAAAGTTGCCTCAACACCGGCTTTCTCCAATGCTGCTTGTGTTTCCAAAAGTGCTTTGGCTGCGTTGCTGCGGTTTAATTTGTCGGCTTTGGTGAGCAGGCAATGCAGATTAACCCCTGCACCCAAGCACCAGTCAATCATTTGCCAATCATTTCCAGTCAACGGCCTGCGGGCATCCATCACGATAACCACACATTGCAGCGCAGATCGGGCCTGAATATAAGCACCCAGTGTTTTACTCCAGTGCTGGCGTGATTGCTGAGGAACCTTCGCATAACCATACCCGGGCAAATCAACAATATAACGCTGCTCAAGCACTTCAAAGTAATTCAATAATTGTGTCCGGCCTGGCGTTTTGCTGGAGCGAGCCAGATTACGTGTCTGAGTAATCGTGTTAATTGCGCTTGACTTGCCGGAGTTTGACCGCCCCGCAAAAGCTATTTCTACGCCTGTATCGGGTGGGAGTTGCGATAATTTATGTGCGCTCGTCAAAAACTGTGTTCTAAAATAAACCGAATTCATCGTTCAGTATTCTGAAATCCCCTTCAAAATTTGTTAGAATTTTAAAAGTTTGTGAATTGAATGTTGGAAGGGCTTCGGGAACAGTGGATCGAGGAAAATCTACGCACTCTGAAGCTTTCCTTGGCTTGATTTGTAATATATCTCAGGTAAAAAAATCATGAAGAAGTTTTTGTGTGTTTTAACTGCTTGGTGTGCGCTAAGTGCACCACAAATTTTAATCGCAGCGGGTGACCCAGAAGCTGGGAAACAAAAAATACTGGTATGTAACTCTTGTCACGGCGAAGATGGAAACAGCATTGCTCCGAATTTCCCCAACCTTGCCGGTCAAGGTGAAAAATATACCTTTAAACAACTGCAGGACTTCAAGTCGTCTCTGCGTATTGACCCAACAATGAATGGCATGGTGCTGCCATTAAGTGACCAGGACATGGCCGATATCGCCGCTTACTACGCTCAGCAAACCCCTAAACCGGCAGCAGCCGATGAAGCCAAGGTTGCTCTTGGCCAATCAATCTACCGTGGCGGCATCACAGCAGCAGGTATTCCGGCCTGTGCATCGTGTCACGGCCCGGCTGGCCGAGGCAATCCAGCCGCAGCCTATCCCGCGCTGGCTGGACAGCATGCCGCCTATATCGAAAAAACGCTTTACGACTTCCAAAATGGAACCAGGAGTAATGACTCTAACAGCATGATGAGAGCACTCGTAAAACGCATGACCAAAGAAGAAATCCAGGCCGTGAGTAGCTACATTCAAGGTCTGTATAGCGAGTAGTCACTAGACGTTAGCCTACCTGCTCCTGAAGAAAGGGTTGCTTTCAGCCCTTTCTTGTTGGTAACTACCATCTGAGAATAAGCAACTATAGTCTGTGGGAAAGGAATCTTTTGATATACAGGTGGAGCTATAAAATGACCGTATCCTCTCGCTTTCTATATATTTTTTTCGTTGCCGCACTATGCTTTTCAAGCATCAGCCAAGCGGAAGAACAGCGCTATCAAAAGCTCTCTAAGCAACAGAATACAGCAAGTGAAAAGGTCGTTGTGACCGAGTTTTTTAGCTACGGTTGCCCACACTGCAGTAACTTCCAGCCATTCTTTGAGGAATGGAAAAAAACGAAACCTGAGTCCGTTGAATTGCGTCAAATTCCTGCGGTGTTTAACAGCAAGTGGGAAAACTATGCAAGAGCATTTTATGCTGCAGAGGCGATGAGTGTTCTGAACACATTTCACCAGCCCATGTTTCAAGCACTGCATACTCAAAAACGCAAATTGAATAACCTCAAAGCCATCGCAAAATTTGCCGGAAGCCTTGGCATTGATGAAAACCAGTTTTTGAGTACGATGAAGTCATTTGGGGTTTCCACAAAGATTAATGCTGCAAAAGAAGCCTATCGGGCCTACGGCATTACAGGCGTTCCCACCGTCACCGTAAATGGCAAATATATGACTAACGGCTCACTCGCCGGAAGCTACCCGGCAATGATCGAAACCATCAACCAATTGATTACAAAAGAGGCCGGGTAACCAGGTCGCACCATTTTCTACAGATCACTGGGCAGCAAGTGACCCTTGCGGCGCTTTGAACGTATGTAACGCAAATTATGTTCTGATATCCCCACCACCAGCGGCACTACTTGGGACACTTCTTGCTGATGCTTTTCAAGGTGTTCACGTTTCGCAGGATTATTGGATAATAAGCGAACAGGTTTACCCTTAAGCAGGTATTTAAGCGCAATCGCAGCATCACTGAAATCGCGGGAATCTTCTGGCAAGCCTAAGGCTACATTAGCTTCATAGGTATCCTGACCACTATCCTGGAGCAAGTAAGTAATTGCTTTGGCCCACAAACCAATGCCACGACCTTCGTGGCCAGACATGTACACAACAGCACCATTGCCCTCTTCCAGTATTTTTTCAAAAGCACCCTCTAATTGCGGGCCGCAATCACAGCGCTGCGAGCCAAAAATATCACCGGTTAAACAGCAGGAATGAATGCGCACTAATGGCTTTTCAGCGTCTCTAAAGCCTGGGAGGGCGAACACTGAATTAATGGACATGTGCGTTTGCAGTAGGTTGCGGAATTCTTCGCTATTGCCATCTTCAACTTGGTGAGCTGCAGCAAGCACATGCCCTAATTCTGTTTTGCGAACAAAAGGATACCACTCCAGTGTGATTTGCTGACCTTGTATCTTACGGGGCAACGGTACCGGCCCCAGTACCGACATTAATGCGTCTTTAGAGTCGCTCGGCACTTCGTTTCCACTTTCGTCTATTGCGACTAATAAATGGGTCTTTTCTAGATTTTCCCGAATAGTTTTATCGATGTAGCTAAACACACATGCTCCTACAATTGCCTGTCATTAAGGCTTCCCTACCTATCTGCACCCAATAGGTGCTACTTGTATTGTGAAATAGTAAAACCTCTCACGCGGTCTTAGCAAGTATGTAGTGATTCCTGCTTAAAAACTCAAGAGACCGGCCGCCAATAACGTTGAGGCTGCCGTTTATCCTCTGTGTACACACTGGCTAAAAAAATATCATCTATTAAGAATTAATTATGGATAGTCAAAATAAATCTAACAATTCAGGTTTTACGCTGATTGAACTCATGATGGTTCTCCTCATCATCGCAATCACGCTCGGCATTGGCGTACCCAGTTTTCAAGGGTTTATTCAGGACAGCCGGGTGGCGGGCCTCACAAATGCTTTTGTCTCATCGCTGAACTATACCAGAAGTGAAGCTGTAAAACGGGGCTCTGAAGTTAGCCTGTGTAAAAGCAGCAATGGTAGTTCATGCACCACCAGCGGACACTGGGAGCAAGGATGGATTGTGTTTGTTGATAACAGCAACTTTGGCACTTGGGATGCTGGCGAAGAAATTCTACGCGTTCAAGAGAAGTTTGACGGAAATACCCGGTTTCAATCAACCACTGGTGTCGGCAATGCCTTCACTTTTCTTGGCTCAGGTCGGATGACTTCCGGACACAGCGGTGAAATGTTGTTATGTGACGCGCCAGAAGCCCGAAAAATAAACATTAATACCGTGGGCCGCATCCATTTAATCGAGGCGACTTGTTAATGAAAGGGTTTACGCTTTTAGAAGTTTTAATCGCACTGGTGATTTTATCGGTTGGGTTACTTGGATTAGCAGGGCTTCAAACAACTGGCTTACGCAATAATCATAGCGCTTATCTACGCTCACAAGCGACACTCCTTGCCTACGATATTACTGACAGAATCAGAGCAAACAAAGCCAATTTGAACGCTTACGCACTCGCACTGTCCGCAAGTGCGCCAAGCGGCACGTCTGTCGCAGAAACCGATCTCAACGAATGGCTGACCAATGTAGAAAACCGACTCCCCGAGGGGGATGCTTCTGTTGCGATCAACAATGAAATCGTCACTATTCAAGTTCAATGGAATGATTCCCGTAGCACAACAATGACGTCATTCTCGATGACGACCGGAGTGTAAACCATGAGTAGCCGAGGCCGTTTCGTCAAGCAACAAGGGCTGAGCGTTGTAGAGGTGATGGTTGCGATGCTGCTGAGTTTGATTTTAATCGGAGGCGTCATTCAGGTCTTTGCCACCAATCGCGTGGTTGCACGGACACAGTCTGAATCAGCCCGAGTTCAGGAAAACGGCCGGATTGCCTTGGATATCTTAACTGATGAAATCCGTATGGCAGGCTTTCAAGGTTGCACAAATCTCGATCAAGTCGTCCCTAACTCCATTGTCAGCCCTGCAGGCAGTGTTAACTTCACATCTGACAATGCCATCAATGGCTATGAATACAGCGGTGGAAGTTGGACTCCTGCGCTGACAACACCGCCAGCCAATGTGGTCGATGGGACAGATCTTGTTGAAATCCGAGCCGCGTCCTGCACGGCTTACCTAACCGGGCAGATGTCCACAGACAACGCCAATATTCAAATTGGCGTCAATAACACCTGCGACTTCCAAGCCGGCGACATTGTGGTCATTTCTGACTGCCAATCGGCCGACATATTCAAAGCCACTTCCGTTTCTGAAGGTGGCGCAAAAACCACGATAGCTCATGCTAACAGCACGAACACAACGAACCGCCTGACAAAACCATACGGCACGGATGCAACGGTCAGCAAGTATGAGGTGGTGCAGTTTTATGTTCGGGAAAATGCATACGGTATTCCTGCCCTTTATGAAGCACGCGGGGTCGATGGCAGCACTGTCACAGAGCTGGTCGAAGGCGTGGAAGATATGCAGGCCACTTATGGAGAAGATACCAATAATGACGGCACCGCCGACGCTTATCAGGAGGCCGCCAATGTCGCTAACTGGTCAAATGTGGTCAGCGCCCGCCTGACACTCTTGTTGCAATCTGCAGAAGATGAAGTGACAAGCACCAAACAAACCTACACGTTTAATGGCACAACGACAACAGCCACGGACAACCGCCTTAGACAGGAAATGGGCTCTACCGTGCTATTACGAAACCGTGTGAATTGAGGGCTCCGAAAATGAAACAACAGGCAGAAAAAGGCGCTGTACTGGTTATATCTCTGATTATGTTAGTCGTTTTGACATTGCTCGGCATCACGGCAATGCAATCGACCACATTAGAAGAAAAGATGGCGGGCAATCTTAAAGACCGCAACCTGGCCTTTCAAGCAGCAGAAGGCGCTGCCGTTCTGGCCGAAAAATGGCTTTCTGGAAAAACGAATCTGCCCATTGAAAAAAGTGACGGTTCTGCGGGTATTTGGGTTTACAACAGCATGGACTCTGATGCGGCCAATGGTGTGCCGTGGTGGTTAGAGGCAGACCGTGATGCCAGTTGGTGGGCGGCCAATGGTGGCGACGGAGAAACCGTCATTGCCATGGGAGCCGGCCTCAACAGTCAGCCAACTTACATCATTGAAAAGTTACCACTGACGACCGGACCCAGCTTGCAGGCAGGATCAGCCATGCACAGTAATAATTTACTCAGAGTGACCGCCAGAGGCGTTGGCGGCACAGAGTCGGCGGTTGTTGTCCTTCAAACCACCTATAAGTGGTAAACCAGGCCGCATTATTTGTTATGAGGTTGAGCATGAAAATCAGACTGAAGCGATACGCTAATTTCCTTGCCGCGGCTTTGTTAGGGGGCGCATTTTCCTCACTCAATGCCGCGAGCTTATCTATTTCTGATGTACCGCTATTCCTTGGTGGCAATGTTGCACCCAATATTATGTTCACGGCAGATGATTCCGGCTCCATGCAATGGGAGTTCATGCCTAATGATGACATGCACTTTACCATTTATGTCTTTCCTCACCCGACGAGTTCAACTTACGGTGTCGGCAACTATTCAAACCAGGTACCTGACTTCGGCGACAACAACTTACATAACTTTTTCTCACGCTCAGCGGCCAATAATGCTGTTTTTTATAATCCTGATATCACCTACGCACCCTGGGCAGATACAACCGGCAGCGTCATGGCTGATGCCAATCCTACCAATGCACTCTATAACCCCTATGACGCTTCCAAAGGTTCTATTGATCTCACCTCCCAACAAACCATGTACGCACTCTGGTTTTGGAATACATGGAACACCAGTCATGGTAGCGCCAGTGGAAATTGGCAGGATCATACATTCTGGCCAATCACTTACTACAACTACAACGGCAGTGGCTCGCGCGAAGATCGCGCCAGCTATACTCGTGTACAGATCACTACAGCAACACTTGGCAGCACTACCTTTACAAGCCCTGCGGGCGTTGTCCGAACTCGTGATGAAGAAATTCAAAACTTTGCCAATTGGTTCCAGTATTATCGATCGCGCGTGTTGATGGCTCGCGCTGGTGTTGGTCAGGCTTTTACCCAATTGAGTGAACGTGTACGTGTGGGATTCGGCACTATTAACGAGTCCGGAGTCGTGGTCACGGGAGTAAAAGACTTCACCGGTGCCGATAGAGCTGCGTTTTTTGACAACTTATACAGCTTTGGTCCCAGCGGAGGCACTCCACTGCGCGATTCTATCGAAGATGTAGGCGACTACTATGAAGACACATCCGATTCAGGCCCTTGGGGGCCAAAAATTAACGTAGGGAACGGAGTCACAGAGCAGCTGGCTTGCCGACAGAGCTACCACATTCTCATGAGTGACGGATTTTACAACGGCAGTGATCCGGGCTTCTCGAATGTCGATAATCAGAGCGGCCCACTGATCACAGGGCCGGAAAGCCAAACTTATCAATACACACCGGCTCCTCCTTATCAAGATAATTACAGCGATACACTGGCTGACGGCGCAATGTATTACTGGAACCGCGACCTCAGGCCTGACCTTGAAAATAAAGTACCTACAAACATCGCGGACCCCGCTTTTTGGCAACATGTGGTTACTTTTACGATCGGACTCGGCGTCAACGGCACGTTAGACCAGGCTTCAGACTTTCCTGCACTGGAAGCAGGCACACTTGCTTGGCCTGAAGCGGAAAAAGGAGAAGCCACCGCCATTGATGATATGTGGCATGCAGGCATCAATGGGCGCGGGGGATTTTTCAGCGCAGCGGACCCTACAACCTTTTCCGAGTCTCTCGTTGCAGCACTCGACAGCATTGCTGAGCGCACAGGTTCAGCCTCTTCAGTGGCTTCAAACTCAGTGCGATTAAATACCGAAACAAAAATCTACCAAGCTCGTTTTAACAGTGCCGACTGGAGCGGGGAACTGCTCGCTTATGCTATTGACAGTAATGGCGACTTTAATTCACCTATTTGGGAAGCAGGCTCACTGATACCCAGTCATTCCACGCGGAAAGTCTATACTTATGATGAAACCAGCAGTGCAGGCATTGCGTTCAAATGGCTTAATTTAACCTCCGCACAAAAAACAGACCTTAAGCAAGGTGATACCGACACTGTCGGTGAGCAGCGCCTTAACTACATTCGCGGGGATGACAGCCAAGAACTCAGCAACGGTGGCAGCTTTCGCAACCGAGCCAAGCGGTTAGGCGACATTGTCAACTCAGATCCCTGGTTCGTTGGTACCGCAGATTTTGGCTACAGTGACCTGCCTGCCCCTGAGGGATCAGCCTATACTGCCTTCCGTACCAGCAGCAGCTACCTCAACCGATCACCTATTCTCTATTTTGGCGCCAACGATGGCATGCTGCATGCGATAAATGCCCAAACCGGGATAGAAAAATTTGCCTACATCCCCTCTCCCGCCTTTACCGACCTCTGGCAATTGACAGATCCGGGATATGCTCACCGCTTTTTTGTCGATGGCCCCGTCGCTACCGGCGATGCTTACATCAATGTTGGCGCAGGAAAAGAGTGGCGAACGGTTTTAATCGGCTCAATGGGCCCCGGCGGACGGACAATTTACGCATTGGATATCACCGAGCCAGACAGCTTCAGTGAAACCAATGTGCTGTGGGAGTTTACAGACCCTGACTTAGGTTATGTGCTGGGACAACCCTGGATTACCCGCATGAATAATGGTGAGTGGGCAGCTGTTTTTGGCAACGGCTACAACAATGATTCGCACAAAGCAATGTTATTTATTGTCAACTTGGAAGATGGCAGTTTAATCAAAAAAATTGACACCAACGTTGGCGACTCATCAACACCCAACGGACTCTCACCCGCCATGGCGATCGATTTAAATAATGACCGGATCACTGATCAAATTTACGCCGGTGATTTATATGGCAACATGTGGCGGTTTGACGTCAGTGACTCAAAAATCAGTAAATGGGGTTCCAAGTTTAAAAGTGGCGGACAGCCTGCTCCACTTTTTACTGCGGAAAAGTCCGGTATTGTTCAACCGATTACCATTAGGCCCGAAGTAGGCCGCCATAAGGAAGGTGGCGTGATGGTTTACTTTGGCACAGGCAAATATTTTGAAGTTGGAGATAACCAATTAAGCACCCCCCCCAAAGAACAAGCCTTCTATGCGATCTGGGATAACGACAGCCCTGTTTCCAGTAGAAGTAAACTGCAAGAGCAGGAAATCCGTGAAGAAAAAGTGGGTGGGCTTTTTTATATACGAACGTCCACCGCAACAGAGGTTGACTGGACAACAAAAGAAGGCTGGTTCATGGACTTGATTTCCCCCCTGAGTGGTGCAGAAGGTGAACGGGTCGTCAGCACCCCGCTTCTTAGAGGTGACCGAATTATTTTTGTAACATCCATTCCCAATGCACACCCCTGTGAATACGGGGGAACCGGCTGGATCATGGAGCTTGTCGCACTGACCGGAACCAATTTGATCGATGAAACACCTTGGGATATCAACGGGGATGGTAAATTTGATGAAAATGACTATGTAACTGATAGCACTGACGTCGATGGCGATGGGGACACCACAGAGAAAATCCCTGTCTCAGGTAAACGCTCGGAAGTTGGGCTCATCAAAACCCCAGGAATCATCTACACCGATCAACGTGAATACAAATTCACCAGTGGCTCGAGCGGCGGTATCGAAAAGACAGTTGAATCGTCATCCATCAAGCCTGGTCGACAATCATGGAGACAAATACGATGAAACGACCGACACGGAGTAAGTACATAATCACCGCAATTTGCTTCAGTATTACATTAACGCTATCGGCTCATACGCCCGCCAATCCCCTATTGATAATGGGTGCCCTGGAAATTTATGGTACAGTGGAAGCTGTTGATTCGATTAAAGGTATTGTTACTGTGGGCGGCAAAGCCTACCGTTATGCCCCTCAGCTAAAAATTTACAAAGCAGGAGGTGTCATTGGATCGAGCCAACAAATCAGAATAAAAAAAGGAATGAAAGTTGCTATTAAACATGCCGTCGAGCCAGGTAACAAAACACTGATCGCACAAGAAATCTGGGTACAAGACGATGTTAAACCGATACGATAAATCACACAGCAGGGATAGTGTGAAGGACAGACAATTGAATAAGGAAAAATTCAAAAACATTCAAGGCGTTACACTGATTGAATTAATGATCGTCATTTTAATTGTGGCGGTTCTGGGCATGGTCGCCTACCCCTCTTATCAAAACAGCATGATGAAAACACGGCGAAGTGACGGAATTTCGGCGCTCCTCAGCTCAGCACAAACGCTAGAGCGCTGCTTTACAGAGTACAACAAATACAACCACGCTAATTGCAGCATACAAAATAGCACCAGCTTTAATAGCAGCGAAGGCTACTATTCAATCTCTGTCACGACAACAGCTTCGACATTCTCACTCTCTGCAGCCGCACAAGGCGCACAAGCGCCAGACTCCAGCTGCACACCCATTGTCTTAACACATACCGGGGCAAAAACACCCAACGATTGCTGGTGATCCGGTAAAATGAAGCACTCGTCCACTTAATAACAACACACGCACGTGTTGTATCAGTCGTTATGTGTTTGATTTTATTTGCTTGGAAACAGCACCCAATTTATCCCTTGATTATCGCGGCCAACAGGGATGAATATTTCAACCGCCCCACTGACCCGCTAAGGTCCTGGCAAGACAATCCGGATATTATTGCTGGCCGTGACCTTGAAAGTCAGGGTACGTGGCTGGGGATCTCCAAAAAGCAGCGGCTTGCTGCCGTGACCAACTTCCGTGAACCGGGCTTTCAAATAGAAGCACCTATTTCCCGTGGCCTCTTGGTATCCGACTTTTTAGAAAGCAGTCACACTGCGCCACATTACCTGCAGCAACTGAGACCTCAATACCCGCTCTACCGAGGCTTCAATCTCCTACTCTGGGATGGTAACGGGCTTTATTACAGCTCCAACCGTCATGAACAACTGCTACAACTTACACCCGGGATTTACGGACTCAGTAATCATCTACTCAACACCCACTGGCCGAAAGTCGTACGAGGGAAAATGCTACTCAGTGAATGTATACAGCAGCACAGCATTCAAAAAGACAAATTATTTGATATTTTATTTGACCAAACACTGCCCAATGAGCAGTCAGTCCCCCAGACAGGATTAACACCTGATTGGGAAAAAGCTTTATCAACCATCTACATTGATAGACATGAATACGGCACTCGCGCCTCAACGATTGTTCTCTTGAACAACAATGGTGAGTTTTCGATTACCGAAAAGTCACGTAACCAGCTCGGCGAACCACTCGGCACAGCCTGTTACACATATCCCACACAATAAAAAAGGCAGCGCAAAAAGCGCTGCCTTTTCAGATAACACGATTCCGTACGATTAGAAGTCGAAACGGATACCGGTGTTAATTTCAGTCATAGTTGTTTCAGCACCCGACGCAACAGCTTCTGTTACACGGTTACGGCCAGAAACCCAAACTTTTGTGGCTTTATTAATTTGGTTAGTGAAACCCAGGGCGATTTCTGTGATATCGCTCGGTGTACCGCCGGAAAGAACGACTGCATCTGTTTGCTGTCCGTAGATAGCACGAATGCTCTTGCCACCACCTAAGCTGAAAATACCACCGACATTAATGGAAATCGCATCGTCGGCACCACCATAATCATAAGATTCGTAGTGTACGCGCGCACTGTGGCCAGAACCAAAACCAAATACGACACTGGCGCCCATGTGGCTGTCATCACCGTTCGCTTCAGAGTCTTGAATGGTGGACAAAGCAATTGTGGCAGGGCCCGCTTTAAACTTAACTGCGATATCTGCACGATCAAGCGCTTCTTGGTCAGTATAGGTGCCATCGGAACTTTGGTTTGTACCATTATCGTTATTGAACTGGAACAAAGTCATCAAAGTCACGGGACCAAACTGGTTAGCATAGGTCAAAGCTCGGCTGGAACGCACAGGAACCGCCGCATTGCTGCTGCTGACCAGTGAAAGCGCACCATCAGCAAAACCATCAACAATACCCACAACAGAGGTACCGGTCGTCAGATAAGAAGGTGACCATTGGCGACCCAACGCTACTTTACCGAAACCGCCTTGCAGGCCCGCGTAACCTAAACGGTTACCGCCATTGTTTCCAGCTGTGTTGAAGATTGCACCATTTGTAGCATCAACACCGAACTCGTAGTGGCCAAATGCTTTCATGCCATTGCCGAGATCCATATCCCCTTTCAGACCAAAGCGAGAAACAACATCTTCAACGCCTAAGTCACTCACATCATCTCCAACAGGAGGTTCGATGGATGTGTGCTCAAGTTTCACGCGGATGCTACCGTATGCGGTTGCTTCGGCTTGAGCTGCCATGGGTGCAATCAGAGCGGCTGAAACCGCTGCTGCTAAAGCTGTTTTTTTCAAATTCATTTTTAAACCTCCAAAATTTTGGATATTGTTGTCGACGTAAATTTGCCTAAAAAACCTTATCAGATTTCAAGCATCGCATTAGCCGTTATCAATAGGCCAACGTAGTTCATGTATCTACGTGGCGAGTAACTTTAGCAACTTTTTGCAAAAAAGCAACAAAAAAATGATAAACACAAACAACTGTGTGTTTTTTGCTGATTTTTAAGGGCTACATTTTTAACTCTATGAAATTGAAGTGCTTTAGCTAGCAAACTAACGAATTTTCTCGAATACCAGCGCATTCCTCAATTCTTCAATGGCAATTTACCGCACCGAGATTGTGCATTTTTTGCATCAGTGAAGAGAGCACGCTTCCTGATGAAGCTTTTTCGAGCTTATGGAAATCTAAATGCCACTTTCCTTGTGGCAAAAAAGATACACTCGAAGTTTTAACGTACGACCATCACCGTACACGCGGCCCGTTCTGCCAATTTTGCTGCAGTGGAACCCATTAACAGCACATCCATTGAATGCTCATCATGCGCCGGCACAATAATCAGTTCTGCGCCAATTTTTTTAGCCTGTTTCAGGATGCACTCAACAGGCCGGCCTTCCACTACCTTGGCATGTGCTATCGAGCTTCCCGGAAAATGTTGATTAATGTAAATTTTCAGTTTTTTGGCCAATTCCACACTGGCCTTTTTCACAGCATCATCCGGGAAAAAGGAGGCCACAATGGGCATCCCAAAGTCTGGAGTTACACTTAAAAAGTGCAAATCGGCATTGAAACATTGAGCAAGCGCACGAGCAGCCTCTGCTGCTTTTTCAGTTAATGTTGTTTGCTCTAAACTAATGGGCAACAGGATGGTTTTATACATAACAGCCTCCTCATGCTATAAATGAACGGCGAAAACCTTTATTTGAAAGAGCAGGTTTATCACGCCGGTTGTACAGATTGCACAGCAGACTGCCTGCGCTTTTGTAAAAACCAAACCAGCCCGAGCAGCAATATGGCTGGCAAAAACATCCACTGCTTAGGTGGGCGATCGGCGTTCACTTCAATCAGTGTGATTTCATAATCAAAGTCAATGCCTGCACTCTGTGCTGAGCTGCCAAAGGCGACATTATCGGCAAACACGCGGGTATCCTCCGTCCGGATTTCGAGGCCCGACGCCATCAGCCTTTCTTGCCCGTTTGAACCTTCGCCGAGTGAGAGCATAACCGTTTTATCTTCTTGTTTACCATCAAGGTTTTCGCCACTCACCTGCATGCGTAATTTATCGCCCGCACGGGACTGATCGGCAATTTCCACCAGCCGGGTAGGTTCAACTTGATTGAACGGTGGGTATATTTGATCCCACCAAAAGCCGGGGCGGAACAAGGTGAACGCAACCAGTAACAACGCAACAGTTTCCCAAGCGCGACTTTTGACCCACCAATATCCCTGCGTTGCAGCCGCAAAAATTAACATCGCGGCCGTCGCACTGACGATGGTCAACAACAATTCAAACCACCCTCCAATATCGATGAGCAAAAGTTGGGTATTAAAGATAAATAGAAAAGGCAAGATGGCGGTACGGATGTCATACATAAACCCTTGGATGCCTGTTTTTATAGGGTCACTTTGGGCAATGGCTGCCGCCGCAAACGCAGCAAGACCTACCGGCGGCGTGTCATCTGCTAAAATACCAAAATAAAATACAAACATATGGACAGCAATTAAGGGAACAATTAAACCATTCGCTGCACCGAGCGCGACAACAACAGGCGCCATAAGGCTGGAAACGACAATGTAATTGGCCGTTGTTGGCAAGCCCATACCAAGAATAATGCAAATTAAGGCGGTAAAGATGAGTACCAGCATCAAATTGCCACCTGAGATAAACTCAACAAATTCAATCATGACCTGACCAATCCCGGTCAGTGTAATCGTGCCCACAATAATGCCCGCAGCGGCAGTGGCCACACCGATACCGATCATATTACGCGCACCGGCGATCATGCCTTCAAAAAAGTCCATCAGGCCGTGTTGTAGTGCCTCTTTTAAGTCTCGGTTATGACGAAAAAGTGCCTGAATTGGCCGATGCGTAATCACAATAAAGACCATCAGTAATGTTGCCCAGAAAGCCGACAACGAGGGAGATAGGCGCTCAACCGTCAGGCACCACATCAAAACGACGATCGGCAGCAGAAAATATAAGCCAACTTTGACGGTGGGACCTGTTTCCGGCAACTCCAAAACCGGGTTATAGGGGTCATCGACCTCTAGTTCCGGGTAGCGGGCCGAAAACTTCAAAAGAGCAAGGTAAATCACCAGAAGGAGAGGAATAACAATATACAGCGTCGCATCTCCGGCAGCGGTTTTTATCCACCCCAGACCGTAGTAGACAACCAGCCCAATCACACAAACACCCAATACAATGGACACAAATGTCAGCAACTTTTGTAAAAGTGTCGATTGTGTTCTCCGCGGTAAGCCTTGCATATTGGCTTTAAGCGCCTCAAGGTGAACAATATAAACAAGCGCAATATAAGAGATAATAGCGGGCAAAATGGCGTGTTTAATCACTTCAATGTAAGAAATACCGACAAATTCAATCATCAGAAACGCCGCAGCGCCCATAACAGGCGGGGTCAATTGCCCGTTTGTCGAACCGGCTACTTCAACGGCACCCGCCTTGGTACCAGGAAAGCCCACCCGCTTCATGAGCGGAATGGTGAAAGTTCCCGTGGTGGCAACATTGGCAATGGATGAGCCCGATATGAGCCCCGTCGCTGCGGAAGCGACGACTGCAGCCTTCGCCGGCCCTCCACGCATATGCCCTAACAGTGCGAATGCCATTTTTATGAAGTAATTACCGGCCCCGGCTTTTTCCAACATCGCGCCAAACAAGACAAATAGAAAAACAAAACTGGTCGACACCCCAATAGCAACACCAAACACGCCTTCTGTTGTCAACCACTGGTGGGAAATGACTTTGGGAATGCTCTGCCCCTTATGAGCAATAACATCCGGCATGTATTGGCCGCCAAAGGTATAGATCAAAAATACCATGGCAACCACCATTAAAGGCGGTCCTAACGAGCGACGGGTTGCTTCCAGCAAAATCAGCATACCGCCAATTCCGATGACGAGATCATAGCTTGTCGGTGCACCGGCTCTTCCTGAAAGCGCTTCATAAAAGATGAATAGGTAGGCACCTGCAAACGCTCCGGCCAGCGCCAATATCCAGTCTTGGACAGGAATACGATCTTTAGGCGAGCTTTTAAGAGCCGGGTAGGCGGTAAACGCCAGAAATAAGGCAAAGGCAAGGTGAATCGAACGTGCTTCGGTGTCGTTAAAAATACCGATATTCAGTACAAAAGGCAGCGGAGACGCATACCACAACTGGAAGGAAGACCATAGAAAAGCCACTGTCAGCAAAATTTTTTGAGCCAAACCACCTGGATTTCGAGCGCCAGTATCGATTTCAGCCACCATACTTTCCAGCTCAGCACTGGTACTTTGATCTTTCGTATCCGAACTCATAACAAGGCCCTCATCATTTGTTGTTATTCGGTGGTGAGCTCCGCAACTTCAAAAGAGACGTTTACACTGTTTTGAAAGGAACGCAGCGGGTCAGTACCTCTACCCAGGTTGTCTTACTAAATCGGCTTTAATGTTGATTTTTAAGAATTTTGTGATGCCCGTCTAAAATAACGCGGCTAAGGGGAAAAAGAAAGGGCAGCACATAAAGCTGCCCTTTGGAGAGTGGTGCTTGATTACTTGATTAGACCTGCTTCTTTGTAATATTTGGCTGCACCGGGATGCAGTGGTGCAGATAATCCGTCTTTAACCATCTCTTCTTTTTTCAGGTTAGCGAAAGCTGGGTGCAGCTTACGAAACGAATCGAAATTTTCGAAAACAGCTTTCACAACGTGATAAACCGTATCTTCAGGAACCTTGCTGGAGCTCACGAATGTAGCTCCGACACCGAATGTCACAACATCATCAGGGTTACCGCGATACATATCACCCGGAATAATCGCTTTACGGTAGTAATCATTATCTTTCACTAACTTACTAACCGCATCTCCGGTAACAGGTACTAACACCGTATCGCAAGCTGTTGTCGCTTCTTTAATCGAACCGGAAGGGTGACCAACGGTGAAAACAATCGCATCGACCTTATTATCGCAAAGCGCTTTTGATTGCTCTGCCGACTTCAGTTCAGAAGCCAATTTAAAGTCAGACATTGCCCAGCCCATCGCTTCCATCACAACTTCCATGGTGCCGCGCTGCCCAGAACCTGGGTTACCTACATTCACCCGCTTCCCTTTAAGATCAGCAAACGACTTAATGCCAGCGTCTGCGCGTGCAACCACTGTGAAGGGCTCTGGATGAACAGAGAAGACAGCCCGCAGATCTTTATTCGCACCCTTGTCAGCAAACTTGCTGGTGCCATTGTATGCGTGGAATTGCCAGTCAGACTGGGCAACACCCATATCCAGCTCACCCGCTCGGATCGTATTGAGGTTGTAGACAGACCCCCCAGTAGATTCGACAGAGCAACGAATACCATGAGTTTTCCGGTCTTTATTAACCAAACGACAGATTGCGCCACCCGTTGGGTAATAAACCCCTGTCACACCGCCCGTACCAATCGTGATGAATGTTTGCGCTGACGCCACCGGCACTGTGCCCAGTACGAGGCCAGCAACAGTAAGAACCATTGCAGCATAGCGTGTAATCATACTCTTTCTCCTCATTTATTAATTGTTTACACAAATCCAAGTGTGGAACCTAGATTCTAACGATATAAGAAACGAGAAGGAAATATAACCGCAAGAAAATCTATAAAAAACAGAATCGTTATGGAGACTTCTTGAAAATTCTAGAGAATGGAGCTGGCGATAGGAGTCGAACCTACGACCTGCTGATTACAAGTCAGCTGCTCTACCAACTGAGCTACGCCAGCCCTGGATGTTATTGACTTACTGTCTCGGCCAATAGCACTGTCCCTCAAGGACCAAACGCGTAATATCTATAATTTTAGGGAAAATTTCAAGCTTTAAATGAGATTTTCTTCGTAATTAAACCCAATCCATCAATCGGAAGGCCTTACCAACAGTTCAATCCAGTGAATCACCTCTAAGCCGGTACCCGCCTGAAGATGATGCTGGCAACCGACATTCGCTGTGGCGATTAATTGCGGTTTTTGGCTTTCGATAGCAGCCAACTTACGTTGACGCAGTGTTTGAGCCGTTGCCGGATTAAAAATGGAGTAGGTCCCTGCTGAGCCACAACACAAATGCTTCTCGGCAATGGAGGTTAATTGAAACCCCAGTGAGGCCAGCAGGTTTTCAACCCTACCGGACAAATTCTGCGCATGCTGAAGGGAGCAGGGCGGATGAAAAGCAATAGGGCCTATTGCCGGTTTTAAGCGAAGTGGGCCAAGCTCTTCTTTCGCTAGAACTTCTACAACATCTTTCGTCACCTCGGCCACATGCTTAGCCCTATCCCGGTACAGCGGGTCTTCGGATAAAACCTCCCCATACGACTTGACAAAAGCGCCACAACCACTGGCTGTCGTGACAATCGCTTCAGCGCCTTGCTCAATGAATGGCCACCAGGCATCAATATTTTGCCGCGCAAAATTCCTCCCCGCTTCTGTTTTTTGTAAGTGGTGACTCATAGCGCCGCAACAACCCACTTGAGCAACACTCACCAAATCAATGCCGAGTTGTCCGAACACCTGTTGGGCGGCCTGATTTGTTTGCGGTGTTAATCCCGGCTGAACACAACCATCCAGCAATAGCATAGTCCTTGTTTTTCGCTTACTTGAACGCGTTTTTTTTGCACTCACTTGAGAGGCACGCACTGGAATCTGAGCCCTCAAACGGGCCGGTAACAACGGCTTAAAGCACTGCGCCAACCTCAGCATCAAAACAAACCGTTTTCTATACGGGAAACACTGCAACACTCCCCAGCGCATCACGCGTTGATACCAGGGCCGCTTAACTTGGCGTTCAATCAACTGCTTCCCAAGATCAGCCAATTGACCGTATTCAACGCCAGATGGGCACGTGGTTTCACAACTCAGGCAACCCAGGCAATGATCCAGATACGTTTGAGTGACCGTCGTCGCAGGCTGGCCTTCCAGTACTTGTTTAATCTGGTATATCCGCCCGCGTGGACTTTCAAGCTCATTACCTGTTAACTGATAAGTTGGGCATGTCGCCAGACAAAAACCACAATGCACACACTTCCGCAGGATACGGTCTGCGGCTTTGCCCTCTGGCGTATTGATGAGTGTTTCGATCAGCCGAGTCTGCATACAACTTCACAATGCAGGATAGAGGCGACCGGGATTGAAAATCCCGTTGGGATCAAAGGCCTTTTTAATACGCTGGTGAAGCTGCCAAACACCTTGGGAAGGCGGGTGAAAAATTTCACCCAAGCGATCACCACCACGAAAAAGGGTGGCATGACCGCCCACGCGACCAACAGCTTCACGAATGCGGGTAGCAGGAACATCGCTGCAAAGCCAGCGTTGAGCCCCCGCCCAGTCGATGAACGTACTGCCAGCGAGTTCAAGGCAGGGAGTGGCGGGCGGGACGGACAGCCTCCACAGCGGCGCTTCCTGGTCAAAAAAAGCATGCTTATGTTCACGGATGGCCGTCCAGCAAATGGCATCTTCTGCGGCTGCTCCTCCCAGTTGCGAACACGCTTGCTCCACGGCTGCCGGGTTACCCGAAAGCCGCAGATAAATAGCGCCATCGTAATGAACAGCTGCCGATAATGGCAACAGACTCGCCCGCCACTGATTAAACTTGATAAGACTTTCCGCTGTGGAGGCCGGCAAGATCAGCGTCCGCTCAAAAGCTGGCTTGGGCTGCACTTTCAGGGAAATATCTAAGAGCAAGCCCAGCGTCCCCAAGGCACCTGACATTAAACGGGAAATATCGTATCCCGCCACATTTTTCATTACTTCACCGCCAAAGCGCAGAATCTCCCCAGAACCATTGATCACCCGGCAGCCCAAAACCATATCCCGTACTGCGCCCGACCAGGGACGCTGTGGACCGGAAAGTCCACTAGCAACCATTCCACCTAATGTGGCGTGTTTGCCGAAATAAGGAGGGTCAAAGGGTAACACCTGATGATTTTCCGCCAATTGCGCTTCGATCTCACTCAAAAGTGTTCCTGCGCGCGCAGTGATGACCAACTCTGTTGGCTGGTAACGAATAATTCCCTTGTGCCCACTCGTCGAAAGCGGTGCGCCTTCGATGGCTCGCCCATAAAAGTGTTTACTGCCACCACCCTGGACCACGAGCGGCGTCTTACTGACCAAAGCTTCCTTGACTTGGTCCTGCAGGACAATTGTCTGATCTGTACTTTCAAGTGTATCCACCACTCTGAATCAGCCGTTTTTGTCCCGACTCAAGACAGCAAAACATTCGCAGCACTCGTGATGTAGATTTATCATAAATGATCCTCAAGTATGCATTGTCTAAAGTAAAAGCTTTAAGCACCCTCTCCAGTATAAGCCGACACCGATTAACAAACGACAATTGAAAGGCATCCTGCTGGTTTTTGTTACAATACTTTAGATAATGCATAAAAAAATTTTTCTACTTTTGGCCTTATTCCTAAGCGTACCTCAAAAGGGATTTGCACAGACGGAGTTCAATTGGAGCTCTTTAACATGGGATAACGATGCGTTCCTGGGCAATGATGACGACGGTTATACCAATGGTATGTACATTGCGCTTTATCAATTAAAGGAATACGAACAACCGTCAAACGCCCCTTGGCTTTTAAGGCCTTTAATGTGGAGTTTGACAGAAAAGGCCGATGTGGGGCTGAACGCTTACACGATTGGCCAAGCCATGATTACTCCCCAAAACACGGAGACGGAAACCCCAGCAGAAGACGACTTGCCTTACTCTGGGCTCCTGTTTCTCAACAATAGTTATCTCTCTATTCACCAGAATTACACCGATAAAATCAGTACCACTATTGGGGTTGTGGGGCCTCTTTCATTAGCTGAGGAGTCCCAAAAAACCATTCACAAATGGATTGGCTCTGGTGAGCCCAAAGGTTGGGACACGCAGTTAAAAAATGAACTGGTTTTTCAGCTATCGCGCGCCCGGGCATACCGCTCATGGGTTGCCGATAATAACTGTTGGGATTTAATTACTGCCGGGGAAGTGTCTATTGGCACCTTATCAAGCGGCGTTAACGTGGACGTTGTCCTTCGATTTGGTACGGCATTGAAATATTCCTACGCCACCCAGCTACTAAACAGCACGCGCACAACGAACCCTACGGTTATCGGAGGGGGAGGTTATGTATATGCCGGCATCAGTGCCGGTTATCTATTCAACCAGATCTTTACCGATGGCAATACCTTTACTGATAGCCGGTCAGTGGACTACGATCACGAAAAGATCAGCGCCATGCTGGGAGTCGCATATTCCTGGGGTAGTTATTCCATCTCCCTAGCCGCTTACGACGCCAGTATTTTGACCAATAAATCGGAGAAACAAGCCGGACTAACCCAGTACGGTACCTTTACTTTTTCTTTCGGACTCTAGAGAAGCCCGCAAGATCCACTTTAGTGATGGAACAGCATGACAGAAGAACGCCTGGAAAACCTGGAAATAAAAATCGCTTATCAAGAAGACCTCCTCCAAGACCTGAATGCACTGGTGGCCGGCCAGCAGATGAAGATAGATCAGTTGGAAACCTCGCTCAAAGTACTGAGTGAAAGGCTACGGGAGTTATCGTCGAACACCGGTGTAAATACGATGGTCGACGAACGACCGCCTCATTATTGAGCATCAATCAGGTCTTCGTGCGGTCAAAAGGGCTCGCAGAGGAGCCGGGTACCCCTCGACCGTCATGCTCGGATCCTTTGGATTCAAAAAGGCATCTAGTGAGTGCGAGTCCAGCCACTCGGTTTTTCGTTGCTCATCTGGGGTCGTAGCCGTCACATCAGCAACGGTGACATCAGTAAACCCGCAGCGTTGTAACCAAATCGTTAACGCATCGACAGAGGGAATAAACCACACGTTACGCATTTGCGCATAACGCTCCCGGGGGACCAAAACAGCATTGCCATCACCTTCGATGACCAGGGTTTCCAAGACCAGCTCACCACCTTTCCGCAGTAACTTACGCAAGTGAATCAGGTGATCAAGCGGCGACCGCCGATGGTACAGCACACCCATAGAAAAAACCGTGTCGAATGCCATGCGATCCGGTAAGTCATCAATACCAAGCGGTACGACGTAGGCCGGTAGCCGATTTGCAGCCTGCCCAAGCAAATGACGCACCGCCCAGTACTGGCACAGGTATAGCAGTGAGGTGTCGATACCCAGTGCCAGCTTCGCGCCTTCTCCGACCATACGCCAGCAGTGATAACCACTCCCGCACCCTACATCCAACACATGACGATTTTTAAGGGGTTGAATATGCGGTGCCAACCGCTTCCATTTAAAGTCTGACCGCCACTCGGTTTCAATCACAATGCCGTGAAGATCAAACGGCCCCTTGCGCCAGGGTTTGAACTGTTCAAGTGAACGCCTTAAACCCTCAAGCGTTTCATCGGGTAAAGCCTGAAAGGTTTCGATGGTTATGTTGTCACGCTGAAGATGGATCGCATCCGGCTCTAGCACGGGTAAGTGCGCCAAAGCTTTTCTCCACTCTGGAAAACTTTTATGCGCCGGGTTCGCTAACGTTGCCTCGATCTGATCGCGAAGTGTCTGTGTCCACTCGGCGAGAGGAGAGCCCTCCAGTACTGCGTAAAGTGACTGGTAATCAAACATCACTTAATTGCCATAAACGCAGCAAAATTGAAATATTGAAACCATGTATCAACGCTACTAAAACCTACGGCTTTTAATCGCGTCAGATGGGTAGAGCGGGACTCTGGGATTAAAACCCGCTCCAGAGCAGTACGCTTTTGGCTAACTTCCAACGCGCTGTAGCCCTTGTCGCGTTTATATTGGTGATGCTTTTCTGTCATTGTGGCCTGAATGTCAGGGCTTTCAAACGCAATTTTTTCTGAGAGCAGCAGCAGCCCTCCCGCTCGCAGCCCCTGACAGATCTTTTCCAGCAAAGCTAAACGAGATTCAACCGGAATAAATTGCAAGGTAAAGTTCAGTAGTACAACATCGGCTTGTGCAATTTCAACATCCTGAATATCCTCGCAACGCAGCTCAACCTGGGGTTTGGCCGTATCTCGCTCGATAACTGTCTGACAACGGGCGATCATTGGCGCCGAGTTATCCACCGCAATAATGGTGTTGTCTTCAGGAATACGGTGGCGCAGAGAAAGTGTGGCAGCTCCTAAAGAGCACCCCAAGTCGTAACAGCGGCCACCAGGCCTGGCAAATGTCTGTGCCAGTGAACCGATGTGCGACAGAATAATTTCGTAACCCGGTACGGAGCGTTTAATCATATCCGGGAAGACGCGCGTCACTTGCTCGTCAAACGAAAAATCGCCAACTTCCTTTAACGGGTTGGCATAAATAGCGTCATGGGAATCAGTGGGCATGGCCGTTTGAATGGGAAAACACGCCCGCATTTTATAATAAATGCGGTGTCTTATACGACCTGCTCTCTCAACTCTGGTCAATCAGCTGATTGTAGCTGCTATTAATGGCCTCCAAACGACTAACCAAGGCCGCCGCCTGATGACAGGCTTGGGTAAGGCTCTTTTCAGCAATCTCTATAAAGGCTTGATCAATCCACAAGTGTTCACTCACCTGATCTCTAACGCTATCCCGGTACGTAGCGAGCGCCTTCTCAAACTTTTTAATCATTTTCTGTGCTTTACAGACTTCCTTGAGACGGCTGTCAATGAACGTTGAACTATGCTGTACGGGCTTCATGAAGGGTTTATTAACATAACGGCGAATGAAGCGATTTTCTGGGTCCGCCAGGTATTCGTCAATGTGTTGCCACTTACCGTTGATATGCGTCTGTTGATAACGGTCATCAAAAAACTGAGCACGCAGTTCATCAACCGTATAGCCGATACCTTGATGACTGCGATCATCCTGATCGGGAGGGGACAGGTACAAGGGCTGACCGTCCCGGTATGCATGCGTTTTTTCCTCAGTTGCTCGTGTCAGCTGCCCGTTCGCACTGATATAGAGTTTATAGCCGCCTTCATCCACTGCTTGTACGGTACTTTCCTTATCGGCATGCAGTGTGGATTCCCAGGTCTGCACGAGTTTTTCAAGCCGTTCTGGGTGAAAACCAGAGCTGATGCCCAAATGGGCATTAAACCAATTACTGACGACAACATGCTGCTCGGGCTCATCCCATAGGCAATGCTGCAATAACCAGCAGTCCCAAATACACACTTCGTTACGACCATTGGTATACGCCGATACTTTTAACAGCTTAATGACTTTTCGCCAACGCCTATCCGAAATGGTGAATTTTTTCTGCTGTAGAAATTGGCGGGCGGCGATCAACTGTTCGATCACTTCGCCAGGCAATGTCACAGCATCCGCCGCCTCTTGCAGCGCCTTAAGCTCCGAGGCCGTTAACTTGTCCTCAGTATCGATAAAGGCCACTTGATCCTGCAGTTCCAGTAATGCAGGAAATTGCTCATCCGACACCGGATGTACAACGTAGCGGCATAAAAACCGGTCGTAAAGGGCATCCACCTCCTCTTCTTGCGGCAACTCATTGCTGGCACCAATCACTGAAATTAGCGGTACCTTCTGACGCCGCCCCCCGTTATCAAATTCACGCTCATTCAACAGGGTAAGTAAGGTGTTTAAGATGGCACTATTAGCCTTAAAGATTTCATCAATAAATGCTATAGCCGCTGCAGGTAAATAATTATCCGTCAGCCGCAGATATTCATCATTCTCCAGCGCCTTGATCGATAAGGGGCCAAAAAGCTCCTCCGGGACTGAAAAGCGCGTAAGCAAGCGTTCGAAATAATATCCGTCTTCAAAAGCCAGGTGGAGACGCCGTGCTAATTCACTTTTTGCGGTACCTGGTGGGCCAATTAATAAAGTATGTTCGCCGGCCAACGCCGCAAGCAAAGCCAGCCGGGTAGGGGTTGCCCGCTCAATTAATCCCGTTTGCAGGCTTTGTTGGATGCGCCACAGGCGAGCTGTTAGTTGACTTCTTTCCAAGTCAAAATATCCTTGACGTGATCAAGTACCTGTTTGGGCGATGTTGTTTTAATCGTCTCCAATAATTCATCCAGTTTAAACTTTTTGTGGTGTTCAGGCATGACGCCCACCTGTTCCATTTCAGCGAGACCTGAATCAATAGCGTGCTCTTCAAAGCCTTTGTTTTTCCAGAAAAAAGCACCGGGCATCGTTGTGGGAATAACGAGCACGAAGAACAACGAGCGACTAATCACACAAGCAGCAATCGTTACAGCTGACAGAGCATACCAAGCCACTAAAGTGAAAGCACCTTCGCCTGCGAGGGGAACCAGCAACACAGAAAACACCAGCGCAAGGCCGATCAATACATTTCGCACAACCCAGGGGTATCCGTATTGTGTGGTTTGCACATACCAGGAGGCTGCGCCTTCATTGCCCAACTTTTTCATATCCCGGCCGTGGAAAAAGTGCCCCGTGGCCTCAACCACCAAGCCCATCAATGCAAGCGCAGACATCCCTTGCACTAACGCTGTGACTTGAATGCCTTCTGCGATCAATGCTGGAAACGTAACCACCCCTGTCAAAAGCGCACCTAAGCTGAGCGTGTTACCAAAAAAAGCCGTGCCAGTTTGCCAGTGGTTCCAGAATGGACGCGCTTTTATACGATAAATTTTGTACATGTAGTAAACGCCAATCCCACCACTGATCACGCCTAAAATCGCAAGAGCTGACGCAATCACGTTCAGGAGTGGGCGATCAAACAACATCAGCAGCACATAAGCACTAAAACAGGCAAAAAACCCCGAAACACCGGCAATTTCCCGGCTGATCGGTGAGTAACGCAGATTATTGAATCCCCGATAAAAACGGTGGGGTTTACCCAAGTGCATGTTCAGTTTGAATAAGCCAAACCCAAACAAACCCAACATGATAAACAACAGCGGCACAAATGCAGATGACTGTTTAATCGTTTGAACCATGTCTAAGCCCAAAAGACTCCCCACGACTTGTATCAAAAAAGCACCAAATACAGCCTGGGTCAACAAGGTAAATAGTACATGGGCACTTTCATGGGACAATAATAATTTGCGCCAATTCCAGGCCTTTTGAACCCCTGTTTTTTCATCAACTGCTGGTAAAAACCGTCCGACGCTATCATCCCGATGATATTTAATGGGCATAGAATCTGTTCGTGTCATTTCCCGGTGAGTGGATCGCGTTTGCTGGAAGCGGATATTCGGGTGGGTAATATCCGTCGTAGGAAAACCGGGAATTTCAGTTTTACACTCAACGCGCTTTTCCGGTACGTTTTCAATGACCCCAAAGTCCAGAGCATTTCCTAAACACGCGGAGACACACGCCGGTTTTAAACCCACTTCAAGCCGGTCAACACACATATTGCACTTGCTGACCTGACCTTCAACGGGATCGAGCTGAGGCGCATTGTAAGGGCAAACCCATGTGCAGTAACCACAACCGAAACAAATATCAGGGTCTTGAAGCACAGCGCCGTATTCTGCGAACTTGGTATAGGCCCTGGTCGGACAGCCTTTAAGGCAGACAGGGTCATCACAATGGTTGCACGCCATTGAGATGTTGATGCGTTGGTAGTCAGGATAGGTGCCCCCTTCCACAAAGCCCACAGAACGAAAGGCAATATGTGCCGGATTATCATTCTTCTCACTACAGGCCGCTTCACAGGCATGACAACCAATGCAGTTATCTGCGTTAAAGTAAAAACCATGCTGCTTGTAGCGGTGTGGATTATCACCAACGCCATCATCGCCATTTATATTCAGGCTTTGCCCCCGCAAAGTGCTGTTTTCAGGCGTCAGTTCGATCGCTTTACCGTATCGATTTTGCTGCTTGGTTTCTTTATCCCACAAAAAAGCATATTTGGGCTCGTCGCTGCGTACTTGAAACATGGTGATTTTATACTCTGGCTTATCGCTATTTTTAGGCGCGTGAACGATTTAGAACGTCCGTCTCTCTTTACTCATTCTGGCGGCGGCAACCTGATCTTCAATGACTTCAATATTGACAGCAGACTGTTTAAAAGCCGGTTGCCTGGAATGGGGATCAAGCAGGCCTAATGTCAATCGGTTAACACAATCGTGAAAGTGAAACGGAATGAAAACCATATTTTTAGGCACGCGCTGCGTGAGCATAGCCATGACGATGGCATCTCCACGACGGGAAACACAGCGGACATAACTTTGGTGTGTAATGCCTAACGCGTGTGCCGCATCCGGATTCATCTCCATGAAAGGGATCGGGCTGTATTTATTGTTGTTGCCAACTTTGCCGGTTTTCGTGCGTGTATGAAAATGCTCGACCAAGCGCCCAGTGTTCAACCAAAAAGGATAAGTCTCATCAGGCACTTCGTTATTATCGATAAATGGCAGGGGTATTAACTTGGCACGCCCCTCTGAATGCCGGAAGGTTTGCGGTTCGGTATACAACCGCTTGCCACCGGGGGGCGGCTGCTCGCCTGTTTTTACCTGCTCTTCCGTATAGGGCCACTGTATGCCCCGCTTTTCTTCGATCAGATCGTGAGTCATGCCGGAGATATCAAGCAGTCTACCCTTTGAAAGCTCAGCCATTTCAGCAAAGACATCCGCAGGCTTTTCCGGAAAGTGCATCCCTTCTGACTGTTCAAAACGCTTGGCAATGGCGTTGAAAATATCCAAGTCTGACTTCGAATGCCCATGGTTTTCCGTGACTTTTCGAACCATATTGACCCGCCGCTCGGTATTGGTAAAGACCCCTTCTTTTTCTGCCCAGGTGGCGGCTGGCAGGTAAAGGTGAGCATATTCGGTTGTTTCCACATCAACATAGGAGTCCTGCACAACCAAAAACTCCAATTTTTCGAGTGTTTTGCGAATGCGGGGGGTGTTCGGCATTGACGTCATCGGGTTCGTTGCAACAAGCCATAAGCCTTTGATTTCGCCAAGCTCAATGGCTGGGAAAATATCGGTTTCAGTCAACCCACGGGATTTTGGGAAGAACTCCGGGTCAACGTTCCAAAACTTGCCAATATCTTCACGGTCTTGAGGGTTCTCCAACACCCTGTACCCCGGTAACCCTGAACATGAGGACCACTCTCGCGTACCCATCGCGTTGCACTGGCCAGTAATTGATAGGCTGGTGCCACCGGGCTTGCCAATATTCCCGGTCACAAGATTAAGGTTGTTGATACCAACAACACCGTCTGAGCCATGGGTGCTTTGATTGATCCCCATAGTCCAAATACTCATAGCAGCATCGGCTTTCGCATAAATGCGTGCAACGTTGCGAATGGTGTCTTCATCAATTCCACAGATTTTGGCCGCACTGACTGGGTCATATTTAGCCACTTCCTGCTCGAGCTGTTCGAGACCGGTCGTGTTTTGCGCCAGATACTCCCGATCTTCCAGACCCTCTTCGAGAATCACATGCAATAAGGCATTCTGCAATACGACATCTGTCCCGGGTGTAATGGCTAGGTGAATATCCGCATTTTGTGCCAACATGGTGACTCGGGGGTCAACCACAATCAGGGGAAAATTTCTTTTTTCCTGTGCTTCTTTAAGCCGCCAGTAGATGATCGGGTGCTGCTCGGGTAAGTTAGATCCCCAAGCAATGAGACAGTCTGTATGTTCGAAGTCCTCATAACAGCCGGGCGGCCCATCGGAACCGAAGGACCTTTTGTAACCAGACACCGCAGAGGCCATACACAATGTGGTATTACCATCGTAATTATTCGTGCCAATCAAGCCCCGCGTCAATTTACCCAGGGTGTAAAATTCCTCTGTCAGTAATTGGCCCGTTGAAATAATGGCGAAAGCATCGCGCCCCCACTTCCCTTGTATCCGACGGATTTCTCGCGCCATATGATCAAGCGCTGTATCCCAACCGGTCTCCTGGTAAGGCCGGCGGATGTGATCGCGCATGAGCGGTTTATCGCCTCGGCCCGCGGAGTCAAACAGTTCATGCTCAAAGATACCCTTAACACACAGTTTGCCCCGATTAACATCCGCACCTCCAACACCTCGGGAGGCGACCACTTCACCCTGCGCATTCTTGCCCACTTCCATCGAGCAACCCGTAGAGCAGTACCCACAGGTTGAATAGACCCAGTCAACCACTTTTTTATCGGCAATTTTGATGGGGTTCTTTTTGTTTCGTCCTAGTAGCATGGCGTACTCACATTCACTGTTGTGACTGTTCCCAAATAAGGCTTTCCAAAGAGATGCACCAGCAAAACTGATGCCTTCTTATCCCTATCAAATATAAGACTTTTTAACCATTTGTTTTTTATAGTTTTTGTTGGCCAACTCAAAAAGTGAAGCGTTGGACATTTTCTGCGCTCAACCAAATTCGCTCTAATTTGGTGCGCTCTGCGCTTATTTTGAGCATCGGTTTAAACACAGTACAAAAGCATACTTCAAGGTTGGTGCAACGACTCCCAGCGGTTAATGACGTGACAAAAGAGTTTCGCCGTCATTTGCGTATCATAAACGGCGGAATGTGCTTCTCGACTATCCCAAGGCATGCCTGCGGCTTCAGCCGCCCTGGATAAAACCGTTTGTCCAAAGGCAAGCGCAGAAAAAGAAACCGTATCGAAATTGGAAAAGGGGTGAAAGGGGTTGCGCTTAACCCCGCAGCGCTCAGCAGCACTGTTAATAAAACTCAGATCAAAGCTGGCGTTGTGGCCAACGAGGATTGCACGCTTGCAGCCTGCGGCTTTAACCGCCTGACGGATGGGTTGAAAGATGTAATTAAGCGCATCGATCTCTTCCCGTGCGGCGCGTAATGGGTGGAAAGGGTTAATGCCGTTCACTTGAAGCGACTTAGGGTCCAGGTTTGCACCTTCGAAGGGAATGACATGCGTTGACACCGTCTCTCCAAGGCTGAGCTTTCCCTCCCCATCCATCTCCAATAAAACCGCAGCTATTTCCAAAAGCGCATCTTTTTTGGCATCAAATCCACCGGTTTCAACATCCACTACAACGGGTAAAAAGCCCCGGAATCGATTGGCAAGCTTGTTCGTTTTTCCTGCAATATACATAATAGTTTTGTAAAGTTTTATGTCGGTTTTCGATCAAAAAAATGTGCTGCCTCGCAACGCACCTAATCAATTAAACAATCCGCCAATGAATGGCCTCTTCGGCTTTCAAAGGGACTAATGCCTGACCCGCAAAAGGATAAGATGACGGCGGCTCCCATGTCTCTTTTCGTAAAGTAATCGTTTCTTGATTGCGCGGCAGCCCGTAAAAGTCAGGCCCGTGACAGCTGGCAAAGCCTTCAAGTTTGTCTAAAATGCCGGCCTGCTCAAATACTTCTGCATACAACTCAATGCCTGCATGGGCCGAGAATATGCCGGCACACCCACAACTATTTTCCTTGGTATGGCGTGCGTGTGGCGCGCTATCGGTCCCCAGGAAAAATTTCGGGCTACCACTGGCAATGCTTTCGATCAGCGCCGCCCGGTGCGCCTCCCGCTTGAGCACGGGTAAACAATAGTAATGCGGCTTAATCCCGCCGACCAAAAGGCTGTTGCGGTTGTACATTAAATGTTGTGGTGTGAGCGTAGCGGCTAGTTTCTCTGAGCCATCCCGCACAAAGTGGGCAGCATCACGCGTGGTGATATGCTCAAATACAATCTTGAGCTCAGGAAAGTCATTGACCAATGCTGACAAGGTGCGATCAATAAAGATTTTTTCCCGGTCAAAAATATCAATATCGGAATCTACCACTTCACCATGGATCAGCAGTAAAAGCCCGGTCTCCTGCATTTTCTCAAGCAAGGAATAAACCCGTTTGATCTCTTTAACCCCGGCATTCGAATTGGTTGTGGCCCCGGCGGGGTAGAGCTTAAACGCTTTGATGATTCCTGACGCCGCTGCCGCTTCAACCTCACTAAGCGGTGTTGACTCTGTCAAATACAATGTCATTAAAGGTTCAAAGCGGTCACCGGCAGGCACTGCCTCCAAAATCCGCTGACGGTACTCAACTGCAGCACTTACCTTTGTCACAGGGGGTTGTAAATTAGGCATCACAATAGCCCGTGCAAATCGCGCTGTTGTGAAAGGAACAATGTCACGAAGCACTGCCCCATCACGCAAGTGTAGGTGCCAGTCGTCTGGTTTTATCAGTGTAATTTCCACAATCGGTCCATCAGGGCTTTGAATTCAGCTATTATGCCACCGAGAGTTTCTTCAGGCATGTCTATTCATGGGTTATTTGGTCAAACTTTATATTCGTGTGGCATTTTTACAATCAGGACCTCAGGATGTCCCAGGACACCCGTTTGTTCTGCTCTTGTCGTTGTTGGGCATGTTGCTCACCTATGTCATCGCATCTTTATCCTACTTTTCTGTTGGAGAGGCACTGGCTCGCGGCGTGCTGGATACGGCTTATTTGGCTGCATTTACTTACATCGTGCTATCGTTACGAGATCACAAAGCGCGATTCCGCCAGACTTTTTCTGCATTATGTGGCGTAAGTGCCGTTTTGAATCTGTGCTTTTGGCCAGTTTTAACGTTATCTTCGGGGGCAGAACTTGGCGCCACGTCCGCCACGCTTTTGGGCTTAACCATCTACACCTTCTATGTTTGGAGCATAGCGGTGGGAGGGCATATCTTCCGCCATGCGCTTAATTTTGGGTGGCCTGGTGGTATCGGGGTCGCACTTCTAAATCTATTTATTGGCATTGCAATCATCAATGCTGTTTTTCCTCCTCAGGGAGGAACCTAGTGCACATACATATTCTGGGTATTTGCGGAACCTTTATGGGTGGGATTGCTTTGCTGGCGAAAGAGCAGGGCCACCATGTCACTGGTGCCGATCTGAATGTCTACCCCCCCATGAGTACCCAACTTTCCGAACAAGGTATCACCCTGCATCAAAGCTACTCGGTTGAACAATTTGACCCAATGCCTGATATTGTCATCATTGGCAATGCGCTTTCACGTGGCAACGAAGCGGTCGAGTACATACTCAACCGGAACATTCCTTATCTCTCAGGCCCGCAATGGTTGCGCGAACAGGTTTTATCCTCGCGCTGGGTACTTGCGGTCGCCGGCACTCATGGGAAAACCACCACATCCAGCCTACTTGCCTGGATTCTGGAATCGGCGGGGCTCTCTCCCGGCTTTTTAATTGGCGGTGTGCCTTCTAATTTTGGGGTTTCAGCCCGCATGGGGACCTCCCCGTTTTTTGTGGTAGAAGCTGATGAATACGACACCGCTTTTTTCGACAAGCGCTCCAAATTTGTACACTACCAACCGCGCACACTGGTTTTGAATAACTTGGAATATGATCACGCGGATATCTTTCCAGACCTTGCCGCAATCGAGCGGCAGTTTCACCACCTGATCAGGACAGTGCCTGGTGAAGGGAAAATCCTGGTCAACGCATCAGAAATGTCTCTCAAAACGGTTATGGATATGGGTTGCTGGACGGAAACGGAATTCTTCTCGCAGCGTCATAAGGCCACTTGGGCTCAAAGCGACTGGTTATGCGACGAACCCAACCGGCCCGGTGACAGCATGGTCCTGCACACACCCTCGGGAGAAAAGTGGCCCATCAAAAGCCCGTTGTTTGGTAAACATAACCTGTTGAACATGACGGCTGCTGTCGCGGCTGCGCGCCATGCAGGTGTCCCCTGTTCTGAGGCCATCACAGCACTGTCGACTTTTAAGGGCGTAAAGCGCCGTCTGGAAGTATTTGCCCAACAAGATGGTGTAACCTTCTACGATGATTTTGCCCATCATCCAACAGCTGTTGCCAGCACACTGGAGGGGCTCAAGCAGCAAACCTCAGGCCGGGTAGTTGCTGTCATTGAGCTGAGATCAAACACCATGCAAATGGGTATTCATGATGATGAACTCGTCTCCGCCCTCAAACCCGCTGATAACGTCGTCCTGTATCAACCGCCCACATCATCCACGTCATTTGACAGTATTACAGATCGGCTGGGACCTTCCGCTATAACTTATAACTCGGTGGAGTTGATCGTATCGCATATTATTCAGGAAGTACGAACTGGGGATGTCGTTGTCATAATGTCTAACGGTGGCTTTGGCGGTTTAAGAGGCCTACTCTCTCAACGATTATCTGGCTAACATCACAGTAAGCGAATTTGGCTTGTTGCGATAATTTGGCTTTGCGCTAAACAATTGAAAACGCATGAAAGAAGTCCAAAAAATTGACAGTTTCCGGCAAACCAAGCCGATGAATATCAATGTGCCAGACAAGCTCGGTAAATATGAATTACTCGAATGTCTCGGCAGAGGGACCTGTGGCGTTGTGCACAAGGGGTACGACCCGGTCATCGCTCGCGAGGTTGCCATTAAAATCTCTCCCTCTGAAGATCATTCAAAGGTGAAAGACGGTAAAAAGCTCTTGGCAATGCAACGAGCGTTTCTGACTGAAGCGCGAGCAGCATCAAAACTAAAACACGATAATATCGTTGACGTTTATGACGCAGGTGAACAAGGCAACCTGAACTATCTTGTCATGGAGTTCATCGAGGGACATTCGCTCAAAAAACACTGTAAAGGCGGAGTGCTATTGCCCATTCATGAGGCACTGCAAATTATTATCGACTGTTGCTCTGCGCTCGAGTATTCCCACCAGCAGCAGATCATACACCGAGATATCAAGCCGTCTAACATTATGATTACCCCAGATCACAACGTTAAATTGTTAGATTTCGGGATAGCCGTCAGCACACAAAAACAAAACTTTCGCAAAAAAGGGCCTTCACTCGGAACACCCAATTACATGTCGCCTGAACAGATTTTAGGGGTGCAGATTGGTATTACCAGCGATTTATACTCGCTGGCCACTGTATTATTTGAAATGTTGACCGGAAAGCAGCTGTTTAAAGGCGAATCAATCAAAGAACTGTTCCAGAAAATTGTCAAAGACCCGGTCCCCTCACTGCAGCAGATCAGCCCTGATATTCCTGACTTTGTATCCGCGATAATTTCCAAAGCACTGCAGAAAGACCCAGAGGCACGATATCGTTCAGCGGCGCAGTTTTCAGCAGAATTAAAAAAAGCGCTTTATAAAATAAAGCAACAGAATAATCCCCAAAAAGCCAAAGAAAGCTCGGCCGAGATTGATCACTTTCGTTACTTGAATGAAACAGATATCACACAACTAACGCAACACAGCCCAACCATCACCTATCAATGTGGTGAAACGATCCTGCAGGAAGGGCACCTGAATGAAAACCTGTATATTATCGCTATGGGAGAAGTGTGCATCCGCCGCGCCGGCGCCTTTGTAGAGGTACTCTCCCTAGGCGATAGTTTTGGGGAAGCAGGCTTTATCCACCCCAGTGAAAGTCCCGAGTCTGTGGAAGCGCTAAATGATGTCACCGTTTACCGGGTTGACAATGAGCTCTTCGAGTCCATTCCTGACGAAGTCCAGCTCCAATTTTACAAAGAGTTTTCCGCCAAACTCGCAAGGCAGCTGCAAAACAAAAACAACACTGGCCTCGATTATTTTTTTGATTAGAACTGTTCGCACTATTCCTTAACGTTCAGAGGGTTAAATGTGGAGTTTTCCCAAGCAATCACATGACCGTTTCTGAATAAAATACGCGATGAACCATAGATCCATATCCCTTCATCTGTAATGTGCATCGGAGGCCCCTGAAGACGAATTACCTCTTCTTCCGATGAACCCACGACAATAGAACCCAATTTATACGAATCTACAACACTGGCTCGGTGGTAATAATTTAACGGCGTTCCACGCTCAAGCCAAAACTTCACTCGCCCAAGCTTATTGAACGCCACTTTGGATTTACCGTAAAACCATACATTATTTTCAACCCGATCTGGTTTGCCTTGTGCGTCCAGTACTTCGCCCATGGTCGAGGTATACATTCTTTATCACC
>OBIC01000096.1_pt1 | contig 42093 bp, 41 predicted proteins | sample 1519831 | NCBI WGS metagenome assembly OBIC01 (sample SAMN03019805, study PRJEB22545) | beach sand metagenome | biome: beach; feature: sea beach; material: beach sand | place: USA: Municipal Pensacola Beach, FL | collected 2010-10-20 | depth 40-45 cm m
CCATTGTAATGCAGTCAACTCAAACAGCGCACGATACGGATTGGTCATTTCATGGGGGCTTAGTGCTGCCTGACCATAAGGCTCTTTCAAAGCAGCACCCATTGAAAAAAGCGGCCCTCCCCCCACAGCTGATCATTCCTTTGCAGCAGCAGGCAGGAGGCGTCAATACACCGCTCGTTGAAGTAGGCGATACTGTGCTGAAAGGGCAAAAAATTGCAGACAGCAAAAGCCCTGTCGGTGCGCCCATTCATGCCCCCTCATCCGGAAAAATTGTCGCCATTGATGAGCGCGCCATCCCACACCCTTCAGGGTTGCCGGCAGCCTGCATCACTCTGGCCACTGACGGCAAAGACACATGGACCGACCGCGCACCCATTGGCAATCGCTACTCCGAACTACCCGCAGAAACCCTGCGCCAAGCAATTCGCGAAGGTGGCATCGTCGGACTAGGAGGCGCTGCTTTTCCCACTGCAATAAAACTCACCCCTGCTCACCCCATCGACACCTTGATCATCAATGCGGTTGAGTGTGAACCCTACATCACCTGTGATGACGTACTCACCCAGCACTTCGCCGGCGAAATTATCCGCGGTATTGATATCCTGCTGAGATTACTGGGCGCGCCACAATGCATTATTGGTATTGAAGACAATAAACCAGACGCTATCACAAGCCTGCAGCACGCCCTCAAAGCCAAGCCGGATGACCGCATCAACCTTACGGTAGTTCCCACTCGCTATCCAAGCGGCAGTGAAAAACAACTGATCAAACTACTCACAGGACGAGAGGTGCCCAGTGGAAGATTACCTGCCAATGTCGGTGTCGTTTGCCAAAATGTTGGAACAGTCTATGCAATCCACCAGCTGGTGATGCTGGGTAACCCCCTTATTTCCCGTCTTGTCACGGTCACAGGTGAAGGCATTCATAACCCCAAGAACCTGGAAGTCCTGATCGGCACTCCCATTCATCAGCTCATTGAAGAATGCGGTGGCTACCACGAAAGCATCGGCCAACTCATTATGGGCGGCCCGATGATGGGCTTCACACTCGAAAACGACCAGCTTCCCATTGTCAAGGCCAGCAACTGCATTCTCGTTACGTCTAAAATTCCGGAGGTCAAACAAGAAATTCCCTGCATCCGATGTGGTGCTTGCGAAGAAGTCTGTCCCGCACAACTGCAACCACAGCAGCTACTCTGGTACAGCCGGTCAGGCGAACACGAAAAAGCTAAAAAGCACAACCTCTTTGACTGCATTGAGTGTGGATGTTGCGATTACGTCTGCCCCAGTCATATCCCTTTGGTTCAGCATTACCGTTACACCAAATCTGAAATCAAAACGCGTGAGCAGGAAATGGCTGCCGCCGAGATTGCAAAACAACGCTTCGAAAATAAAAAGAAACGTGAAGAAACGCTCACGCAAGAAAAAGAAGAGCGGCTCGCCAAAAAGCGCCTGCAACTTGAAAAGAAAACAAAAGAACAGCATACAGACGGAGGCGCCAAACAAGATGCCATCCAAGCAGCCTTGGCCCGCGTAAAAAAGAAAAAGGCTGCAAAAGGCATACAGAAGCTGTCGGAACTCGCCTCAGAACCGGCGACAAGCCCGGTAAACGACACACCCGCCCCCCAAACAGCAGCCGAACGTGCAGCGGCGGCGGCCAAGCGACGGGCAGAGAAAAAAGCCCAGCAGAATGCTTCACCAAGCCCGGCAAACGACACATCTCCCGCCCCCCAAACAGCAGCCGAACGTGCAGCGGCGGCGGCCAAGCGACGGGCAGAGAAAAAAGCCCAGCAGAATGCTTCACCAAGCCCGGTAAACGACACACCCGCCCCCCAAACATCGGCCGAACGTGCAGCGGCGGCGGCCAAGCGACGGGCAGAGAAGCGTCAATCTTCGGCACATAAAGGACCCTCCTAGCCATGCACTTTCAATCGGCAATGTCCCCGCATACCCGCGGTGCGGCGCACACCGGCACACTCATGAAAAATGTGCTCTATGCACTGGTGCCTGGCGTGCTTATTTCGACAGGGCTATTTGGCTGGGGAGTGCTCATAAATCTGGCCATTGCCTGTGTGACAGCCATCCTTGCAGAAACGGCGGTGATGAAACTCCGACGCCGCCCGGTCGCGCCCGCGCTCTTAGACTACAGCGCATTGGTGACAGCTTGCTTGTTGGCTCTGTCACTCCCCCCCATTGCTCCGTGGTGGATCCCCGTCATTGGGGTTTTATCAGCCATCCTTGTGGCCAAGCATCTTTATGGAGGGTTGGGACACAACCCCTTTAACCCGGCCATGGTAGGCTATGTTGTGCTGCTGATTTCCTTCCCTCGGGAGTTAAGCCTATGGCCTGCTCCCAGTGGTATGCTCACGCACACGCTCAGCGTTACAGAAACCGTCCGGTTTTTATTCACGGGCATACTGCCTGAGGCCGTGCGCCTTGATGGCATCACAATGGCTACAGCATTGGATTACACCAAGACTCAATTACGGCTCGGTGATGATCTGGCGGCACTCGCTTCGCATGCCAGTTATGGCTGGCTCGGCGCTCGCGGTTGGGAGTGGGTTTCTCTCGGCTATCTACTGGGGGGGCTCTGGTTACTCTACAAACGCGTAATCAGTTGGCATATTCCGGTTGCTTTTCTCGGCAGTCTGTTACTGATTGCGAGCCTGTTTTCTCTCATTGATAACACCTACTTTGCGCCTCCCCTGTTTCATCTCGCCAGTGGCAGCGTCATTCTGGCTGCTTTTTTTATTGCAACGGACCCTGTAACCGCATCCACCAGCCCGGTCGGCCGATTACTTTATGCCGCGGGTATCGGTGTACTGGTGTATGTCATTCGCACATGGGGAGGCTACCCTGATGGCATTGCCTTTGCCGTGCTGATTATGAATCTGGCCGCGCCCACCATTGATCACTTTTACCAGCCCCGTGCATTCGGTCACAAATGAAGACACCTCTACAACAAGTCCTAGGCTCTGCACTCATTCTCTGCTTATTTGCAATCATCGGCACAGCGTTGGTTGCCCTGACTCATAAACAAACACGTGACCAAATTAAAGTGAATGAACGCCAGGAACTACTCGCCAGACTCTCACAAGTTGTCTCTCAAAGCGGGCTGGACAATGACCTTATCACCAGCGCGCTACCCGTTCACTCACCGGAATTACTGGGTAGCAAAGCACCTGTTCCCGCTTACCGAGCCACCCAGGACGGTCAACCCATTGCCGTTATTCTGACAGCCACCGCCCGCAATGGTTACAACGGAGGGATCCGGCTCTTGGTCGGTATACAAGCAGACGGCAAAATTTCTGGTGTGCGCGTTATCCAGCATAAAGAAACGCCGGGGCTGGGTGATGCCATCGAGGTCGAAAAGTCCAACTGGATACTGGGGTTTAATGGCCTGTCTTTATTAAATTTGTCCCCTTCCGACTGGGCGGTCAAAAAAGATGGGGGCGCCTTCGACCAGTTTACAGGAGCGACCATTACGCCTCGCGCAGTCGTTGGCGCCGTTTACCGATCGCTGCAATTTTTTGAGAACAATCAAGAGCGGCTTCTGAGTGCAGAAACAGCAAATGATCAATAGTTTTTTACAAATTTACTCAGCCAGTTTTGCCATTTTTGGTGATCTGTTTTGGGTGCATCAACCAGTTCAATCCCAATCAGATAATCCGCCCCTTTGTTGGATGGCATTGACCACTTAACAACCCCATGAAGAAAGAACTTGCCATGATGCCCTTCGATATTCACCCACAGGTCCAGTCCACACCCCATCATTACTGGGTGGTCAACCCGCAACCGGAGCCCCTTCGGGGAAATATCGATCGTGCTGCTGGCAAACGTCTGACCTCTCAACGAAAGGTCTTCCCGGGAGTGGGCAATCTGCACGTAAAGACGAGACTGGTTCAGCAAACGTCCATCCGTTCGACGCTCGTCAATGCTTCTTCGCTGTATCAAAGGCCCTGTAGTCTTTATACTCGTGGACATAACAATCCCTTGCCTGCTTCAAAATGAGCTTAACTTAGAGTTTAGATTTACCCTTATTTTTTGCAATTCTCATATCGAAAGCCAACTAAAAAAATGAATGCCTACACAAAAATCATAAAAAATGGACTTTGGGATAATAACCCAGGGCTTGTGCAGCTACTTGGTTTATGTCCCTTATTAGCAGTCAGTGGCACGGTCATCAACGGTTTAGGCATGGGGCTGGCAACATTAGCGACGCTGCTGGTTTCCAACGTGCTGGTCTCCCTCGTCAGAGACTACGTGAAATCAGATGTCCGGATTCCGGTTTTTGTGCTGATTATTGCCTCCACAGTGACAGCGATTGAGTTACTGATGAATGCCTGGTTTTACGACTTATACAAAGTCCTTGGTATTTTTGTACCCTTGATTGTCACAAACTGTCTGATCATTGGCCGAGCCGAAGCGTTTGCGGCAAAAAACAAAGTGATGGACGCCGTGATTGATGCACTCGCAATGGGCATTGGCTTCACCTTGGTATTAGTTTGTATTGGCGGTATGCGCGAATTGGTCGGAGAAGGCACACTCTTCGCCAATGCCCACCTGATGTTTGGTGAAACGGCCCGCTCCATGGAGCTTTCTCTCGGCAATCAGTATCAGGGGTTTCTGCTCGCTGTTTTACCGCCAGGCGCCTTTATTTCGCTGGGATTACTCATCGCGTTGAAAAATATTATTGACGATCGGATTAAGCGAAAACAAAGCTTGCCTGTCAGCAACGATGCGCTAGCAGCAGGTCCTACATCTTAAACACTTAAAGCCAAGCTGTAATGTGGCTTACAAACCCTCATCAAGCGCCTTTTTGACCTCTTTCCAATAATCGTCTATGGCGTCCAACGGCAGCTCTTCAAGCACTTCGCCTTGCTGGTCGATCAATATTTCCATGGCCTGAAAACGTTTAACAAACTTTTTGTTACCGGCTCTCAAAGCCACCTCGGGGTTCACCTTAAGATGCCGCGCCAAATTGACGACGGCAAACAACAGATCACCCACTTCCTCAGCCACCTGATCGGATGCGCCTAGCTCTTTGGACGCCGCATCACGCACTTCCTCTAATTCTTCCTGAACTTTATCAAAAACCGGCTCGACCGAGCCCCAGTCAAAACCAACACGAGCCACGCGCTTTTGTATCTTTTCGGCGCTTATTAGCGAAGGCAATGCCTCGGTAATGCCATCCAGCTGGCTGCTTTTCTGTCCATCAGATTTTCCCCGACGTTCCTCAGCTTTTATCTTCTCCCAAGACTGTGCGATGGAAGCTTCATCAACACGCGAACGTTTATTTGAAAAAACATGAGGATGTCGCCGCTCCATTTTCTCTGCAATGGTTTCTGCAACATCAAAAAAAGTGAAGTGACCGGATTCTTGGGCAATCTGCGCATAAAAGACAATATGGAAAAGTAAATCGCCCAGCTCCTCACGTAAGTCGCCGGTATCGTCCCGCTCGATAGCATCAACCACCTCATAGGCTTCTTCGAGGGTATAGGGCGCAAGTGAAGTATAGGTTTGACGAAGATCCCAGGGGCACCCTGCCTCAGGGTCACGCAGCGCGCGCATAATACCCAACAAGCGGTTTACGGCATCCAAATCAAGGCCTTAGAACGTGAGTCTAACACCAACGTGAAAGTTATCTTCCAACTCAAGGTCAGAGATGGTGGGCGTATCTACCGTGACTTTTCGGTAACCGAAATAAAGAATGGAGGAAGGGACCAATTCAAACTTTACGTCCACAGCATATTCAAGCAATTCTTCTGAATCCATAAAGCTTAAAATAAGAGGGGAATAAAACAGTTCTCCGCCAACCGTCATTTTTCGAGCAAAGTAAGGACGGAGATTGATTTCCCCACCAATAGAAAGATTAGCCAGGCTATCCTCTACATCAAGCTCACCATAGCTGGCGCGAACACCCAAGCCGAACTGGACGGAGCCTTCTGCTGAAACCGGGCGGCTTTTTACCATCACTTCCGCATGAGCGAGGTAGTCATTGTTACTGTTAAAGAATGCACCAAAAGCAATATCAGCACCTTCGATACGCTCTTGCGTGTCGGCATTAGCGGCTCTTTTTGTGAGCCCAAGTGTTGATGTATGTGTGAGAAACATAACTTCGGCTGTCTCATCACTGATGCTGATATCCAGACCTGTCGCACCTACATGGCTAACCGCTAAAAAAAGTACAACACTTGTTATCCGCTTAAACATATAATTCCTCAAAGATCGATTGGCGATTTTGTAATCGTTTTTCTGACAGGGATCGTACTGACTATTATCTAAAAATTCCAATTAATTTAATACATTTCGTACAATGAACGTCCAGTAAACTTCCACTACTCCCGCACAGTCAGAATGCAAAAAAATACAAAGACAGATACTCGGCGAACTCAACTCGAACAATGGTTACAATCGTCGCCAATTCACGCCTTTGCACCAGGCCCGTTCTCTCTTGAGCCCGCTTCGGCCGATGCCAGCTTTCGCCGATACTTCCGGGTGCATCATCCAAAGGGGACGCTGATTGCTGCGGATGCGCCACCCGACAGGGAAGATAATCCTAGCTTTATCCGTGTAGCCAAACGATTGCAGGCCGCAGGCGTCCATGTGCCTATCCTCTTCGCACAAGACCTTCAAAAGGGTTTTTTGTTAATGAGCGACCTCGGCAACACCACCTATTTGCAGGCACTCAACGAAGCCACTGCTGATCCGTTGTATCACCAGGCTATGGATACTCTTGTAACAATGCAAACGCAAACCCCCAGCCAGGAATTACCGCTCTATAGCGGGGAGCTTTTGTACAATGAAATGCACCTCTTCCAAGAGTGGTTTCTTGAAAAGCACCTGAACCTGACCCTCTCGCAACAAGATAACGCGACTTTAGTCAAGACATTTGAATTTTTAAAAGAAAGCGCCTTACAACAACCTTGCTTTTTTGTACACCGGGATTATCATTCACGCAATATTATGGTGATGCCGCACAACAACCCTGGTGTTCTGGATTTTCAAGACGCCGTTCACGGACCAGTCTCCTATGACTTGGCATCCTTACTCAAAGATTGCTATATCAATTGGCCAAGAGCGCGTATAACCGACTGGATTACATACTATATTCGGCAGCTGGAATCAGCAGGTGGCCCTGCTTTGCAACACAATCAGTTCATAACGTGGTTTGACCTCATGGCAGCACAACGACATTTAAAAGCCATTGGTATTTTTGCCCGCCTGCACTTACGCGATGGGAAACCGGATTACCTCAACGACATACCGAGAGTACTTCGTTATCTTTTTGACACCTGCCGCCTTTACAAACCCCTCGAAGACTTTTTAACTCTTCTTAATAAGTACGCGTGTGAGCAGTACGACCCCAGTGTATTCACGCCAAAACAGAGACAACCGCTCTCAATATGAAAGCCCTGATTTTAGCTGCTGGTCGCGGTACACGTATGGAAGCGCTCACGGATCACTGCCCGAAACCATTGTTAAAGGTCAACGGGCAGCATTTGATTGAATTCCACCTGCATGCCCTTCAACAAGCAGGCATTCAGGAAGTCATTATTAATACCTCTTACCTGGCGGAACAAATCCACCGCACACTCGGCAATGGGGCACGCTATGGCGTCAATATCACCTACAGCAATGAAGGCCCCAACGCATTGGAAACAGCCGGCGGTATCGTTAATGCGCTTCCGCTACTTGGCTCAGAGCCTTTCATTGTGATTAATGGAGATGTCTGGACTGACTATAACCTGGCTCAGCTCATGACAAAAAAGACACTCAAGTATGCACTGGCACATCTCGTGCTTGTTAATAATCCAAGTCATAACCTGAAAGGTGATTTCGGTATGGATGCTCAAGGCTATCTGACAGACCAGCCCACTCGATACACCTACAGCGGCATTGGCCTCTATTCGCCAGCCCTGTTTGCCAACCAAACGATCCAAAAACGCCCTCTGGCGCCACTGCTCAAACAGGTTATTTCCGAGAAAAAAGTTTGTGGTGAATACTACAGCGGCCACTGGCTCGATGTCGGAACACCGGAACGGCTCGAATACTTAAAGGGCTGTTTTAAACAAAACCCCCAAAAAAAAACCAAATTTTTATAACGTAACTTTTGTGTCAACCTCAATAGAGAAGCAAACTTACGATGAATACACAGCCACACTATATGATTGATCACTCTGAACCTGACGAACAAAAAACCACAAGCATCCCAGTTAATGGCACCATTCGTTCTCTGGGTGAAAAACAGTGCATCTACTATGAAGGCCAATGGGTACGCTACTATGAGCCCATTCCCGATACACTGGCGTCTAAGAAACAACTCATCGACAACCTGAAAAAGCGGCTTTTTCACCACACTGAAAATGGCATTAACACGCCGGGCTTTCGTTTGGAAATGGCCAGAGAAGCCTACGAAAAACAAACAGACCCAGCCAAAAAACGCGTGAATGGGGCCATGCTTGCCGGCGCCTTATTCAACCGGGCCGCCGATATTTTTACCGCATTAGTGGAACTGGAAGAAAAAGGCATTACCATCAGCACCAATGATGAGTTAATGGTCATGTGCGGTGAATGCTTTGCAGAAGCACTGGAACTCGGCCGCACCGTCAAACACTACAGCGGCGAAGAGGGTATTGACGAACTTTGGGGAGAGCCCTTCAAAGTCTTCACCATGTCCATTCCCGATTATTACGCCAGCCGTTATCTGAAAGTTGCCAAAGCACTTAACAACATTGATGAAATTATCGGAATCCTCATTACTGTTTTTGAGGGCGATACCTCCTTTGAAGGTATCGAAGCGAAGCTGAAACACTTCAAAGGAGCCTCTCACTGTGCGTGTGAGACCATGAAAGTGGATCCGGAGTTCTTCAATATTTGGCCTTTGTTCGTAACCGCAAGCGAGCAAATTTCGGATTTTCAACCACTGACACCGCCCATGCACGACACGAGTAATTACCGGCGGGTACGCGCAGGTTGCCATGTACTCGAAAAAGGACGGCAACTGATTGAATACATTTCGAACGCGCGCGTGCCCATGCCCTTAAGTACAAAGAACTTTGCGGAAGATTGTGACCGTTATAAGCAATGTTGCAAAACAGGCCTGTGGGAAAAGTACTGGCGCCTCTAATTTTTACAAGCAAACGTTTCTTTCACACACCACGATTGAAAGAGGGCATGCCAAAATCATGATAGACTGAACACATTGATCCTGTGTTCACTCTAAAAACAATGACCGATAACCACCCGCCCTCTCTGGCCACCTATGCACGCATCATTATTGTTGCATCGATGGCTGGCATCATCAGCCATTTACTCCGCTCTTCGCTTGGTGTCCTTGGACCTGACCTCATGCAAGAACTTAGCTTCTCTGCCGAGTGGCTGGGCATTATGACAGGGCTGTTTTTTCTTGTCTTCGCACTCAACCAGATTCCACTGGGTATTTTATTAGACCGCTATGGTCCTCGGCGTGTTGTCAGCACATTCTTGCTCTTCACCATTGTAGGCTGTGGCCTTTTTGTTGTGGCCAACTCCGTCTGGATGTTGATTGCAGGACGCGTGATGATGGGCTTAGGGAGCTCGGCGTTAATCATTAGCTCCTTTGTTTTGCTGGCTCGCTGGTTCACACCCGAAAAGTATGCCAATGCCACATCCATTCTCATTGCTCTGGGTAATGCCGGTGGACTGTTAGCGACAGCACCACTGGCTGCACTGGCTGCCTGGTTAAGTTGGCGGGGTGCATTTGCAGTAGTTGCGGTTTTCTGTGCCATCGTTGCCGCCCTGGTCTTCTTTTTTATTCAGGACAACCCACCTGGTAAAAAAGTGAAACCGGTACCCAAGCAAAGCTTATCCGAACAGCTCAAAGGCACTTGGGTGATCATCAAAAATCCAGCGACCAAACACCTTATCGCTATTGCAGCCGTCGCTTACCCGTCTGTGGCTACGATTCTCGCACTGTGGGGAGGGCCTTTCCTCTTCGATGTCTATGGCCTAGATACCCTTGCACGCGGCAATGTTCTGCTGTGCATGGCCATCGCCGCGATTGTTTCTCCCCTTTTTTATGGCTGGCTCAACAATATTATTGGCACACGCGCGATTGCTTTTTTGGGGTCCAGCATCACGGTTGCGGTACTGTTAACGCTGGCATTCGCCCCTAAGATGGATCTATTTTTCATCACAGTCTTAATGACACTGTTAGGCGGCGGTGCAGGATACAATATGCTGGTATTACCCGTTTCCCGATTTTTCTTTCCGGAACACATGACTGGGCGCGCCGTTACAACGGTGAACATTGCCATCGTGGGTGGCGTTGCCATCATGCAAATGCTGACGGGCTTCATCGTGGGCGCCTTTCCAGAAGTCAATGGTTCAACACCGGAAATTGCCTATCGAACAGTCTTCGCTACCTTGGCAATTTTCCTGACTTTGGGCACCTGGTATTTCGCACGACTTGGCCCACTGCCAAACAGCTATATCGATCCTGACAACGATCAACAAAATAACAAGTCATAACCCCATCACTAACCCCTGCGGATTGGTATAACGGGTTGCATGACGATCGGCGTCTTTAATTCCCAGGGCATCTTCGGCTATCAATACGCGCTGCACAGAAGGCGCACCTTCTCCGACGAGAAACACATGTGCATAACTTGACAACCGGGCAATGCGGTAATCTTTGGCCAGGGCATACCCCCCGAATAATTCAGACGCAAATCCCGCTGCCTGCTTCAAGGCCAGTGAAGCAGCGTATTTTGCCTGCGCTGACAAGCGATTGGCAGGCAGGTCATTATCCATCAGCTGTGCCGTGTGGTACGTCATTAACCGTGCGGACTCAATGTTGACTAATGCATCAGCAATCATCCCCTGTGTAAACTGGTAGTTTGCCAGTGGCTTGCCGCGCACCTCGCGTTCTTTTACGTACTGAATAGCCTCATCCAAACACGCTCGGGCAAGCCCGACACTTCGCGCCGCGACTGAGACCCGACCCGCTTGAATGGCATGCATCGCATAGCGAAAACCCTGGCCTTCCTCACCCAAAAGGTTTTCTTTGGGGACTTCAAAGTCATCGAGAAAGATCTCACAACTGCGCAAGGACTGCGACAAGCCCACAAACTCTACGGGGCGAGCCTCCCAACCCGGGTACTTTTTGGGCTCTACAATAAAAGCCGAGACGCCTTTGGCTCCGGCATTCCTATCGGTTTTCGCAAAGAGAATGCCGGTATCCGTCTGATCTGCCAACGTAATAAACATTTTAGAGCCGTTAAGATAGTAAGAGCCTCCCCGGCGTTTGGCGGTCGTGCGCATGTTGCCGAGCGCATCCGATCCGCCGCCTGGCTCAGTCAAAGCCCAGCAACCAATGTGCTGGCCGGACAATAAATCAGGAATATAGCGTTTGATCTGCGCCTCGCTGCCACCCGCATAAATCGTGTAAGGGCACGTCATCCCTTGTGGGTTGTGGCAGAGTGAGAAGCCGATATCCAACCGAGCCAACTCTTCTGCCACAACAGCCATAGCGAGAAACCCCATCTGGCTCCCACCCAGCGACTCGGGAAAAACCGGCCCATACAAGCCCGCCTCTCCGGCCTTCAAAATCAAATCCCGGGGAAACGCGCCTTGCTCTTCATAGCGGGCCATTTCTGGCACAACGGCTGTCTCCATAAAACGGATAACGCTTTCCCGTAAATGATGAATTTCTTCAGGTAAAAATTGATCCATTCCTCTCCCCTCTTACAGTTAATGGACTAATGGTTCTATCAAAAGCATAACCGATTTAGCTGCCAAGCTGTATGAGTTACACTCTGCCTCTCGTCAACCTAGGGAAATGCCATGGAGATCAATCACCGCTACCGGCCGGGAAACACGAACGCACTCATTCTTTTTATCCACGGTCTGGGGTGCGATCACCACGCTTTTGACGAAGCCTGGGAAAGTGAAGCATTACAAGGCTACGCCTTACTTGCACCCGATCTGCCAGGATGTGGCAACAGCCCGCTTCCGAGCGATCAAACACCCACAATGCCTTTTTATGCGGAGGCGCTTGATCAATTACTCTCGGGTTACACCTTTGAGCATCTGCATATCGTCGCACACAGTATGGGCAGCGCCCCGGGGCTCTTATTGACCCAAAAGCCACCACTGAAACTGGCTTCCTTCGTTAATATCGAAGGCAACCTGGTGCCTGAAGATGCCGGGATGCTCAGCCGACGCACCGCAGAAACGGATTTGGAAACCTTCCAAACAAAAAACTATTTAAAACTCATTGCCAGCGCAGCACGTTCGGAGGATCCAGGCACCCGCTATTGGGCCGAACAGCTCAAACGCTGCCCGGCAGAGGTTTATCATGCAAAGAGCTGCTCACTGGTCGAGTGGTCAGACAGTGGCCAACTGCTTAAGATTTTTTCCGCGCTCACTGTACCCAAACTGTACGTGTATGGTGATCGAAGCGTGAACTCAGACGTGCTCAAACAACTGGATGCCATCCCCCAGCACAAAATCCGCGAATGTGGGCATTTTGTGATGAATGAGCAGCCAAAAGCCTTTTATTCGTTGCTTGCTGACTTTCTAAAAAGTACAACCACGGTACAAAACACATGACAAACGAAAACCTCTACCATCTGCTCGAAACCCGCTTCCCCACGGGCACCCAAGCTCTGGCATTGACAAGCCCTGAGAGGCGGTATTCCTACCAAGACATGCAAGTCATCGTGAACCGCTACTGCCAATACATTGCAACAATTGGCCTTCGCCCTGGCGACCGCCTTGCCGTACAAACGGATAAATCACCCGAAGCTGTTTTTTTATACCTTGCCTGTTTAAAGGCCGCCGTTATCTACATTCCGCTGAATATTGCTTATACGGCGACCGAAATGGCTTACTTTATTGAGAATGCTCGCCCATCCTGTCTGGTATGCAGCCCAGACAATCAGACGGCCCTCACACCCATTGCGGAAAAATTAGGGGTCAAAACGATTGAGACCATGGATGCGCAGGGCCAAGGCAGCTGGGCAACACAAGCCAGCAAAATGACAGAGGCCTGCGACACTCAGCCCGTTCATGGTGATGACATCGCCGTTATCCTTTACACGTCCGGCACAACTGGCCGCTCCAAAGGAGCTATGCTCAGCCACGAAAACCTGAAACATAACGCGCAGACGCTGCACACACTTTGGGGGTGGAAACCCGGTGACGTACTGTTGCACGCACTCCCTATCAATCATGCTCATGGCTTGTTTGTCGCCCTTCACTGCTCACTGCTAAACGGCTCGAACATGCTGTTTCTACCGCGATTTGACCCCACAACCGTCATCAAGCTGTTGCCTGAAGCGACTGTAATGATGGGCGTACCCACCTTTTACACGCGTCTGCTGGCTCAGGATGGCTTCAACAAAGCGGTTTGCCGCAATATGCGGCTGTTCATCAGTGGTTCAGCGCCCTTGCTCGAATCCACCTTTGAAGCCTTTGAAGAGCGCACCGGGCATCGCATTCTTGAACGTTACGGGATGACAGAAGCCGGCATGATCACCTCTAACCCGCTGGAAGGAGAACGGGTTGCCGGCAGTGTCGGCTTCCCCTTACCCGGTACCGAGGTCCGCGTGGTGAATGATAGCGGCGTTGCGCTCCCTGACGGGGAGAAAGGCATGTTGCAAATCCGGGGGAAGCATGTTTTCAAAGGTTACTGGCAAATGCCGGAAAAAACCCGTGAAGAATTCACCGAAGATGGTTTCTTTATGACCGGAGACATCGCCACCTGTATTGACAGCCGGATCACCATCGTCGGCAGGGGGAAAGATTTAATCATCAGTGGCGGTTACAACGTTTACCCCAAAGAGGTAGAACAGGTTATTGATGCCATTGAGAATGTGCTGGAGTCTGCGGTGATTGGGCTGCCAGACCCCGACTTTGGGGAGTCAACCACCGCTATTGTTGTGCCAAGTGACCCCTCAGCCCCCCCTACTGATACGGTGATCATTCAGGCAACCAAAGCGGCTCTGGCGAACTACAAGGTCCCCAAACAGGTATTCTTTCTGGACGCATTGCCACGAAACAGCATGGGAAAAGTACAAAAAAATAAACTGCGGGAACAGTTTACATCCGGTCACAGCTAGTATCTCTCAAGATGAGCCCCGGGCATGGCTTTGCATGCCCGGCTCTGCACTTTCACCCATCCGTTCGCCCGAGACAGACCGGAGATTATTCAAAAACTGGCGTGTGGCCGCTTCCCAGGAATAGCACTGGGCGGCAGCCAGTGTTTTCTTCCTGTCCACCTTCAGTGCTCGCATTGCGGCTGCGTACAAGTCTTCATCAAGCGCCCCATTTTCACCTTCGCGTACAACATCCACAGGGCCAGTCACGGGGTAGGCCGCGACAGGAACACCACAGGCCATAGCCTCTAACATCACCAATCCAAAAGTATCTGTCCGGCTGGGGAAAACAAAAACATCTGCCGCCGCTAAATGCCGAACCAGTTCTTGCCCTTTCTTTACCCCAACAAAAATTGCGTTTGGAAACTGTTTTTCCAGGCGCAGCCTGTCCGGCCCATCCCCCACAACATAGAGAGTACCTGGTAGCGGCAAGGATAAAAAAGCTTCAATATTCTTTTCAACCGCCACCCGGCCAAGATACATGAAAACCGGTTTATCTCCGGGCAATTCGGTGTTGTCCTGCGGACGAAACAGGCTGACATCAACGCCTCTGGACCACTTGACCAAATTTGAGAATCTACGATCTTTTAATACTTGCATCTGAGAGTCAGTGCTGACCATGGTGCACACGGCCCGCCGGTGAAACCAACGTAAAAAAGCATAACTGATGCCCAGTGGAACCGGTAGACGTAAACGCAGATATTCCGGGAATTGCGTATGGTACGAGCTACTGAAACACAGCCCGTTTTTCATACAAAATCGCCGAGCTGAAAGACCAAGCGGACCCTCTGTCGCAATATGGATAGTGTCTGGCTGGAAGTCCTTAATCATTTTCGCAAGACGCCGCCCCGGGAAAAGAGCCAGAGGAATGGCGTGATAGCCCGGCATGGGTAAGCTCGGGAATTGATCGGGGCCAATGACGTTGACTTGGTGCCCCCACATCTGGAGGTAGTGCCGAGTTTGTTCCAGTGTACGCACGACGCCGTTCACTTGTGGCCGCCAGGCATCAGAAATAATCAGAACCTTCACTGTATGTCAGCCAAGCTGTCAGGCATTACTGGCGATAGCCGATTCTTCGTTGTGCGTGTGCAGTGTGTTGCACTGGTCCGACCAATGAATCACCTCAAGCTTACCGTCAAAGTTTTCGGTTAAGGCGGTGCAACTTTCGACCCAGTCACCATCATTGCAGTACAAAACGCCATCCATGATTTTAATTTCCGGGTGATGGATATGCCCGCAAACCACACCGTCTACTTTTGCTTTACGCGCTTCATTGACGACCGCTTCTTCATAATTGCTGATCACAGCCACGGCATTTTTAACTTTGTGTTTGATATACGCCGAAATCGACCAGTAGGGATAGCCCAGTTTGCGGCGGACATAATTGAAGTAGCGATTGAATTTTAATAGCAGCTCATAAGCAACATCACCGACATGTGCGACAAAGCGGCTGTAACAGACAATACTGTCAAATTCATCCCCATGTAAAATCAACAGGCGTTTGCCTGTCGCAGTTGTAAAAATATCGCGCCTTTTGATTTCGATGTTGCCAAACTCTGTGCCCACGTGATCGCGAATGGGCTCATCGTGGTTACCTGGGATGTAAATGACTTTGGTTCCGTGCTTGGCTTTGCCCAAGATGGTTCGAATGACATCGTTATGGCTCTGCGGCCAATAGAAACCCCGCTTCATCGCCCAGAGATCAATAATATCGCCCACCAGGTAAAGATAGTCGCATTGTGTATTACGAAGAAAGTCGAGGAGATAATCGGCATTGCACCCTCGACTTCCGAGATGAAGATCCGAAATCCAGAGCGTCCGGTACTTGAGCGGTGTCATCATATGTATGTTTTCGCTTTGTCTTTCCATTAGGTAAGATTAGCGAGCAAACATGACAGTACAGCTAAAGCTGAATGAACCTTTTATGACATGGCAGGCCGAATCTGAGGCCCGTTTATTGCGTCAACCGCTGAATAACGTCCTGATATTTTTGCCGTGTTTTTTCAATGACCTCAGCAGGTAGTGAGGGGCCCGGCGGCTTTTTATCCCACGAGAGAGATTCCAGGTAATCGCGCACAAACTGCTTATCAAAACTTGGCGGGGCCTCTCCTGGCACCCAGGCATCGGCAGGCCAAAATCGTGAAGAGTCCGGTGTGAGCACCTCGTCCATGAGCCGCAATTGACCCTTTTCATCCGTACCGAATTCAAATTTCGTGTCTGCGATCAGAATACCGCGTGGGCGCGCATAATCCACGGCAAACCGGTATAAAGCCAGGCTTACCTGCTTAACTTGCTCCGCCAATGCACGGCCTAGCAAGTCCACTGTTTTCTGAAAGTCGATGTTCTCGTCATGGTCGCCAATTGCAGCCTTGCTGGACGGAGTGTACAAAGGTTCTGGCAGCGGATCAGCCAACCGCAAACCGGCGGGTAAATCAATCCCGCAAACCACGCCACTGGCTTGATAATCCTTCCACCCGGAGCCGGCAATAAAGCCACGTACAATAGCCTCCACCGGCAGAGGAGTTAAACGCTTGACGAGCATGCTTCGGCCTTTCGCCCAAGCGTATTCATCCGGATCAGGCAAAACCTCTTCCAGTGTTAGGTTCGCAAGATGGTTCGGAATAATATGTTGCGTTTTTTTAAACCAGAACAATGAAATTTCCGTCAGCAAGCGGCCTTTATCCTTAATCGCTGTGGGCAGAATCACATCAAACGCCGAGACCCGGTCCGTGGCAACCATCAAAAAGTGGTTTTCATCCACAGCGTAGAGGCAACGGACTTTGCCCTCTCTCACTAACGGTAACGATTTTATTTTTTGCGCATCAGAAGACATAATTCAAGCCTTAACAACTCATTCAAACGGTTATTCTATCGGTTCACATCACAGGTTCCGAGGCCCACTAGCACTTGGTGAGCCTGGAGCGTAGCTTTCGGGTGAGCCTTTTGTTAAGAAAATTTTTTAGCGTGTGCTCGTAACTTCTTGATAGCCCAATCGTAGTGGCTGGACAAACTGGATACACAATAGCTCCCGAGCGTAGTAGAGCCTGTCCAGTCAAAATACATTTTAGTGAAAAGCTCTTGATTAGAGAACCTTTCCGTTAATTCCATTACAGATCTATGGCTCGCTTTAAACATTGTCTTGGCATCGGCAAGTTTAGTTTTTTGGTGCTTTTTCCAAAGTTCATTATTCATTTCACCGTATGTTTTCCATGTATATGGCTCAGGTAGAAAGTTTGATCTATTTCCTGCCAAGTTAGATCTTATCCAATTCAAAAGCAGCTGATGCCATTCGTAGAGGTGAACCAAGACATCCCTAAGATTTTTGTCTCGCTTCCAGTGAGCTTCTCTCTTGTTCGAATCGTTTGAAAAGTCAAACTCGGCGGTTAATGACTCTTCTGACATCGAGTCAATCACCTGCCACAGCTGGGCAAATTTCATATTTGCGGCTTCTACCATTTCGTCTTTAGTCGCAGGTCTTCCCATTTCTTTCCCTCTTTAATATCAGCACACATTTGCGTATCCGACAGGCCTATAATTTTGGTAGACTCTAAAAACTTAAGTTTTACTCTAGAGTCACCTTTCACGTACTCTAAGGCTTTATACCCACTAAATAATTACAATTGCTATGGAGAAATGATATGGCTGTGATTAACCCACCAGGGATTCCCATTGAACGCGGGAAAATTCATGAGTTTGCCAACTCAATTGAATGCGATGAACCTCTTTACCATGATGAAATTGCGGCAAAAGAAGCGGGCTTACCTTCCGTTGTCATGCCACCAACATACTCTACGGTAGAAAATTTTTTCCCCGCAGCGGGACAAAAAAACAAAGTAGAACTGCTTGGACTAGACCTGCGCTTTGTCTTACATGGCGCACAAGAATGGACCATTGAACGTCCGATCTTTGCAGGTGAACACCTGACAATTGAACACGAAGAGCCCGTTGGCTACACCAAAAAAGGCAAACGTGGTGGCGAAATGCAGTTTTATGACATGGGCATTAACTACAAAGATAAAGATGGCAATGTTGTCATGCATGTCAAAAGCACTGTGATTCAAACAGGAGGTGTCGTCAAATGAGCAAAGTAGCGATTAGTTCTGTTAAAGAAGGCGACGAATACAGCTTCACCGTAAACGACTTTAACCGCACACAGTTTGTGAAATACGCAGGTGGTGGTGGTGACTTCAACCCCATCCATCACGACCAGACCTTTGCGGAGAAAGCAGGCCTGGAAACGGTCTTCGGCATGGGGCTACTGACCGCCGGTATTTTAAGCCGCGTGCCCGTGGAATGGTTTGGCCGACCACAGTCCACAAGTACAACGTACAGTTCCGCGAACGTCTCTGGCCGGGTGATAATGTTGAATTCAAAGGCGTTGTCGCCAAAACGTATGAAAAAGATGGTGTTGCCTATGCTGACTTGACGCTGTCTGCCACGAATCAGGATGGCAAACCGCTTATCCTCAGCACGGCAACTGTTCGCGATCAATAGCTGCCGACCAGCGGGGTGTGAGCCACATCCACCCCGCTGACTTTGTCTCAGTCAGTCAATCCAATCGCCGCTGACTGGCTGAATTCCCGAATCCATCAGTCTTTTTAAATCCTCTGGCCGATCCAAGTCCCACGTTTCAGACAATTCATCCCAGCGCCACCTTAAAACCTGTAACCGGCTTCTTGTTTGCGCCATAACACGTTGTGTTCCCCACGCGATCTTCCAGAAAAGATAAGGGTGCACTTGCCTTAAGCCAATCAGGGTATAGCCGCCGTCCATTGCCGGGACAAACACGGCAGGCACGCGGTCCAACGACTGAATCGCAGACTGAAATGTTGCTTTGCTTAAGGCCGGGCAATCCGATCCAACAAGGATCACTTTACGATGAACGTTCAGCCCCTGTTGGAAAGCAAAATGCATACGCCCCCCCAAGTCAAAACCCTTCTGGCGATAAAAAGCAGCCTGATAGCGTTGTGCCAAGCATACAAAAAACGGCTCCCGGCGTTCGCCTTCTCCCCATATTTCCACATGTGCATGGGATACCTCGCTGGCTGTCTTTAATGTTTTTTCCAGTAATTGGGTATGCAATCTGGCCGCCTGCGTGGGCGAAATAGCTTCAAATAAACGGGTTTTTACCCGCCCCGCCTCGGGCTTTTTCCCAAAAACAATGATTTTTGCGCCTTTTAATCGGCAGTTCATCGGGTATTCCGGTAGCGTTGAGCTAACTGATGCGGGTCAGCGCCGAGATAGAACGCCAAGCGGAGACGCCACATCAGCCAGACGGTCTTGAAGATACCGTTCTGCTCCCAACGTCGGCTGGATGTCACCAAACGTTGTGATAAACACACGGGACGAGAGTGTGCCTTGGCCTGCTTTGAAAATTGAATGTCTTCCATCAGAGGCATGAGCGGAAACCCACCGATTTGCTCAAAAAATGTCCGCATAACAAAGATGCCCTGATCTCCCGTCGCAATGCCACTCAGACGAGAGCGAAAATTTATCATGGTTTCAATGACCCTCAGCGGGCTATGGCTCCCAGATAAGCGGACATCAAAACGTCCCCAAGGTCGCCCTGTTTTTGTGACGGCCCCTTCGATTACGGCAGCACAATCTATAGGTGCTAGTGTATCGGCATGTAAAAAACACAAAATATCGCCCTGGCTGGCGGTTGCGCCCCTGTTCATTTGCACAGATCGGCCCGCCGCTGACTGGATAATATGGTCAACGTACTCTCGGGCTAACGGAATTGTTTGATCCTGGCTGCCCCCATCGACGAGTACAATTTCATGCCCGTTTGCCCGCTCAGCTTGCAAGCAGTCCAGGGTTTTCTGAATCACGGTCTCTTCATTCAAGGTGGGGATGATGAAACTCACCGTCATGATGATTCACTCATCTGCTGCGCTTATACCAAGACGATTGCCTTCTGAGTCTCTGATAATGGCATAGTGACCCGCACCTCCCGGTATGGCCACAGCAGCAGCCAACACTTCGCCACCATATTCGTTAACTCGCTCCAGCAGGGGCGCCAATGCCAACCCTGGATTGAGGAAAATCAATGGCCCCCGTTCAGATGGTATGTAGCCTTCCGCACAGATAATCGCACCCTGAGCTTGTGGCCGACCAAAGGTTAATAAGCCCACGAAATGCGAATCAATTTGTTGTGTGGGTATCGTGCATTCAAACACACGGCTGTAAAAATATTTGGCACGGGAGAATATTTCCACGGGAATTTCAAACCAGGCTACGCCCGTCGTGTTTATTTGCATTCTTTCCTGCCTGTTAACTCAACGCGCCGCCACAGCTCGACCCCTGGCCTGCCGTACACCCATAGCAATGGTCCGCTGTGGCAATCGGCAACCCGTACAGCTTCGCCTCAATTAATTCTTTAATGTGCCTGCGCTTAAGTGCATTACCCGACAGAGGCATGTTTAACATTTGATTAAAATCGCAATCATAGACATATCCATTGTAATCCACACTGATCGTCGTACGGCACATGACTTCTTCGAGATTATCGTCATTGTGAGACGATTTCAGCAGGGACATGTAGTCTTCAAACTGGCCGCGGGAAACCAGTGTGCTGCCAAAACGCTGAATCGGCAGGTTAGCCAGCACCAGCAGGGAGTTAAATGTGACATCAAAATGCTCTGACAGATGGCTTTTATAATCGGCCTCCAGACCTGTTTGACCGGGAGGCAGCACCGGCCCTTGAGGGTTATAAACCAAATCCAGTACAAGCCCGGAACCCGCTTTACCGTAGCCTAACTGATTCAATTTTTGTAGCCCACGGATGCTCGGCCAATACACATTTTTACCTCGTTGCGCTTTTACATTTTCTTCCAAATAGCAGGGAAGCGATGCAACGATGTGGATGCGATTTTCGGCCAAAAACTCAGCCAATGCTTCTTGTCCAGGCTCTTCGAGCACTGTCAGATTACAGCGGTCGATAATGTGCATACCGAGGTTTTTCCCGGCCTCCACCAAGTAGTAAAACTGCGAGTTCAACTCGGGCGCTCCTCCGGTTAAATCGAGCGTTTTTACACCGCTGGCTTGCATAAACTCGATCACTTGATCGGCCGTTTTCCGGTCCATCATTTCTGTGCGTTTAGGTCCTGCATTGACGTGGCAATGCAAGCATGACAGGTTGCAGTAATAACCAAGATTGACCTGTATGACTTCTAAATGTGATCGTTTGATCGGAGGAAAATCAGAGACTTTGAGTAACGGGTAGGTATCATGCATAAATGCTCCAGTACAGCTGGGATGTTTATTGATTTTTCTATGGAGACTCAGACCAGCTGAAAAAGTTCCTTTTTAACGAGGTGGGAAGGTAGCAACGCTGTGCGATCAAGCGGGTTCGCTTTCAGCCGTGAGGGGATGGGGCAAGCCTAAGCGGTACCCTTGCCCATAATTGATGCCGATTTCCAGCAGCGCTTTTATGATTGGCTCACTACTGACATATTCAGCAATGGTTTTGACGCCCAAGGTGCATGCTACCGAGTGAATGGCTTCCACCACAGAGCGATCCACTGCACTGTGTGTGATCGACTGTACTAAACGGCCATCAATTTTGATGTAATCGACCGGTAATTTTTTCAATGTGCCAAATGAGGAAAAACCCGTGCCGAAACCGTCCAGAGCAACCCGACAACCCAACTGTTTTAGCTCTGTGAGAAAAGGCAGAACAGAAGCCATATTACGAACAACGACCGTTTCATCGATTTCAAAGCAAATTTTGCTCGCAGGAACTTGATATTTATTCAGGTGTTGATGAATAAAACTGGGAAGTGTTTTATCGCTCACGACAGTTCCGGAAAGGTTAATCGACAAGCTACTGACCGGCCTTTTATGCATCATCACCTCATTGAAATGATGAAATGCCTTGTCAATCACCCAGCGATCAATTTTTGTCATCACCCCGTATCGCTCAGCAGCAGGAATGAAGGACCCTGGAGGCAAGAGTTTGCCATCGTTACGGGGGCTCAACCGAAGCAGTATTTCGTAGAGCTCCACTCGGTTGTTTTTTTCAGGCAATGACTTAATCGGTTGGCAGTACAATTCAAACCGGTTGTCTCTTAACGCCCGGTTGAGGTCAGAAACTTTTTGGTTCTCTGTCAGCCTCACTTTCCCCACCGGCTCGTCAGGGGTGTAAATTTGCAAGCGGTTGCGGCCTTTATCCTTTGCCTGGTAACAAGCTATATCGGCCTGGTGAATCAAGGTTTCTGTATCTTTTGCCAACACGTCAATAGTAACCAGCCCAATACTGCAACCCACTTCAAACGAATAATTTTCCCACGTGAAGCGAAAGTCACTGACGGTTTCAATTAAGCCCTGCGCCAGACGAGTCGCGCGATCAGGGGGGCAGTGCTCCAGCAATAACGCAAACTCATCCCCCCCGATCCGGGCCAAGGTATCCCGTCCACGGACCTGTCCTGACAAAAGCGCCGTAAGCTGGCGCAAGAGTTCGTCACCGGCCAAGTGCCCCACAGTGTCATTGACAAGCTTGAAGCGATCCAGATCAATGTAACATAAGGCATGCTCATACCCCCGCTCGCGGGCACCAGTGATGGCGACTTGCAACCGCTGTTCGAATTCCTCACGATTTACCAGGCCCGTTAAAGAATCATGAGTGGCCTGATAAGCAATTTTATTAGCGATCGCATTCCACTCAGTGACATCTGAAAAGAGCAACACAACGCCGCGCAATGAACCCTGGCTATCCAACATGGGAGAAGCTGTTTGCTGAATCGCGTATTCTTTCCCTTCCCGATTCAGCAAGATAACGGTGCCACAATTAATCTCTTTTCTTTGCGAAAGGCACGCCATGACCGGGCTGTCAATTTTTGCACCGCCAGGCTCTGCTGACAGGTGCATCACCTCATCAATCGCATGTTCGCTGACTTGATCAGCCAATACTGACAACAACCTTTCTGCCACCGGATTAATGTATTGGATCTGCCCGCGTGTATCGGTGGCAATAATCCCGCTACTGACCGCCTGGCACATCAACTGAAAGCGCTCTTTCTCTAACGCCAGGATATCCCGCTCCTGAAGTGTCGCATCTTCATTGTTCAAACAAAGCAGGAGACAATACTGCTTTCCCTCTTTTATTCTCACCGCAGTCATGCCAACCTTAAGCCGTTGATGGCTCTCGGTATTCAAGCACTCGACAACTCGCCGGCCTGAGCAGCCTCTACGAATGGCAGTCACCAGCATTGACGCTACCGACGACTGCGCGTCTTCCGGGAAAAATGATTGAAATTGGCGCGCTTTTATTTGCGCAATCTCCAGGCCCAGCACCTGGGTTGCACTTGGACTCGCACAGAGTACCCGGTCGGATGCCGAATCTACCAACAAATAAACATCGCTGGCACAGCCAAACATTTGATCAAAAATGAGGTCCACCTGATCCGACCCACACAGAAGCTTATCTGTCATGGCCCAGACGCAACCACTCTGATTTTACGCCACAGAAGTGGGCGCTTTGGCAATGAATGGAAGCAATAGATGCTCTCGACACTGTGAAACTGGCAACACACTTCATTTCCCAACACAAATTTTCACCTCTTCAGTCAAAAAAGCCGAATGATCAGGTGCCCACCGTCCATGCTAGACCAGCCTATATTATTGTTTTTCAAGTAACTGACCGCTCAATTCTACACTATTCTAATAATAGACAACTATTATCGATAATTGGAAAACATATAAGCATCTGCTATCTGACACATGAAAACGTTTATCCTGATAAAATGCACGTTTGTACTTTTTTAATCATCACGGTGGAGTGATCTATGGCGCTTTGGTCAAAACTGGCCACCACCCATTAACTTAATATGCCACGATAACAACAGACAAAACTCATTAACCTATGCATTTAACCGCTCAAGCATTTCGCGCCTGGCGCAATAAACGTATCACCTTACTGGGCATGTCGGGTGTCGGCAAAACCCACCTATCCACCCAACTCAGATCGTATAACTGGTTCCATTACTCAGGTGATTACCGGATAGGTACCCGCTATCTTGACGAGGCGATTCTCGACTTAATCAAACAACAAGCAATGAAAACGCCTTTTTTAAAGCAACTGCTGCGCAATGACTGGATTTATATCCGCAACAACATTCGAGTAGATGACCTTGGCCCTGTGCTGAGCTTTGTAGGCAAACTGGGTAACCCTGAAAAAGGGGGCGTTGAATTGAGTGAATTCATGAGTCGGCAGGCCCAATACCGCTGTGCTGAAATTGAATCCATGCGAGATGTACCCGCATTTATAGAAAAGGCACAAACGGTGTACGGCTATCAACATTTTGTCAACGATGTTGGCGGCAGCCTGTGTGAACTGGATGAACCGGGCATCATTGAGTTACTAGCAAAACACACATTGATTATCTATATCAAAACCACGGGGCCTCAAGAAGAGGAGGTTTTAATCCAGCGTGCTCAGTCAGACCCTAAACCGCTGTACTACCGCCCTGCCTTTTTACAGGAGTATTTATCACACTATTTAAATGAAAAGGGGCTCCTGTACGCTGCGGAGATGGACCCTGATGACTTCACCCGCTGGATCTTCCCGCACCTGTTCCGGTCCCGGTTACCTCGCTACGAAGCGATCACTCAGGCTTATGGCTATACCGTCACATCACGCGACATAGCGACTTTACGGGACGAGCAAGACTTTTTACAACTGGTTGAAGCCGCCCTGGAAAACCCGGAAGGAAAGCAAGATGCCCCTGGTCGCACATAACGCACTGCCCACGTTTGAAAAGCTTCATAAAGAAGGCCAAACCGTCCTCTCTGTCGACAAAGCACTCAATCAAGACATCCGGGACCTGCACATTGGCCTGCTCAACATCATGCCAGACACCGCCTTGGCCGCTACAGAGCGCCAATTCATGCGCCTTATTGGAAAAAGCAACCCCATTGCCCAGTTTTATGTCCACTTATTCACACTGCCTGAACTCAAACGCAGTGAGGACGCTCAGCAGCACATTGATGCCTACTACGAATCTTTTGAAGACATTCAGTCCCGAGGACTGGACTCACTGATTATCACCGGGGCCGCACCACAAAGCGAATCATTACCCAATGAGCCTTTCTGGTCGCCACTGTTCGAAGTCATTGACTGGGCGCACGAAAATGTCACATCAACACTTTGCTCATGCCTGACCACGCACGCCATACTTCAGGGGCGCTACCAACAGATGCGCAAGCCCCTGGTTCAAAAAGCCTGGGGCGTCTTCCCTCACTGGGTCACCAACAAGGAACACCCACTGGTCAGTGATATCAACACTCACTTCGACGTACCGCACTCCCGGTGGAACGCGGTCACGCGCAGCCAGTTCGATGCTGCTGGCCTGCATACGCTTGTCGAAAGTGAAACAGGTGTACACCTTGCCACCAGCCCCGACGGGATCCGTACGGTCTTCTTCCAAGGGCACCCCGAATACGATACGATCTCTTTATTGAAAGAGTACAAGCGCGAAGCACAGCGCTATGCCCGTGGCGAGGTAGAAATGCCTCCCGCGTTTCCGGAGCACTATTTCAAGACACAGGAAAAAGCAATATTAACGGAATACATCGGCCGGCTGACAGACGCCCGACACGACAAACACAAGGCAATACCTGATTTTCCTGAAACCAAAATTGCCAAGCGATTACAAAACACATGGACGGATACAGCCACCGCTGTGATTGGCAACTGGATGGGCTGCGTCTACCAACTGACCCACCGTGAACGGAAAAAACCTTTTATGGACGGCATCAACCCCAATAACCCACTCAAGCTGCCATTTGTGGCCGAATAACATCATGGGATATACAATGCGAACACAGCCTACTCTTCTTGCGCTGATCATGGCGCTTTTCATCCCTCTTGCCTGTGACGCTCAACTCACTCCCCTGGAGACCAGCCAACACTTTTGGCGCGCCATTGAGCAACGTGATATGGCCACACTCAAACTTTATGTAATGTCGCCTGGAACACTGAGCGATGAACCACAAAAACTGGCTGTTTCAGACATCACATTTGGCAAAATTGTTATCGACGGAGATGCCGCGACCGTAGAAACCATGCTCACAATCCAGGACGACACCGCCTTTCGCACCCAGCTGGAAACCCAGCTTCAAAAAACAGAAGGCGCCTGGAAAGTCGATTATGATCGAACGATCAATAAACTTGCCCAAATGGACTCCAAAGAAAAAATGCTCGGCAACATCAAGGAGCTTGGAAAAATATTGAGCGACAGCATCGACAGCTCGGTCCAGGAACTTCACAAGCAGTGGCCAGAACTCAAACGACAACTCGAAGAACTGGAAGAAAAAACCAAGGCAAAACTCCCTGAGCTTGAACAGAAACTTGATGAAATCCGTAAAAAAATTGAAGAAGGCTTTAAAAACCAGGAAGAAAAACCCGAAGGGCTATCCATTTAATACCTCATTGCTCATCACCACCCATGCTAACGCCGCCTCACTCAAACGATTAAAAGCGAAGGCGTTAAAAGCTCCCCTGTAAAAACTCCTTTGACAACAATCATCTAAGTACCTTATTCGCTTAATTTGCTATAGTTACCTGTTGGGTCAATCATTCTTATACAGGATTGACCGCTCATTGAAATGAAAGAACGTTCACCATTAGTTAACGGGGACATCTAATTGAGACGCACAGAGAAAACCTTACTGGAGCAAATGCAGATCAGCGACGTGGAAATTGCACGGCGTATGGAGTTGTTAAATCTCGATAAAAACGCACTCGACCTGTTGTGTGGCCAGCAACGTCTTGTTGAAGAAAATATTGATGCCATCGTCGAAGAGTTTTACAAAAGACAAACAGAAATTGACGAAATTGCACTACTCATCGGTGATGCCGACACATTAAGACGCTTACGCAACGCTCAACGTCAGTATGTCATCGACCTCTTCTCAGGGAACTGCAACAGCGAATATGTTAACAATCGCCTACGTATTGGAATGGTTCATAAGCGTATTGGGGTGGAGCCCAAACTTTACCTGTCCGCAGTCAAAACACTAAAAGAACTGGTCCTGAGGGTCTTAAAAGAAAATATCGAAAAAGAAACATTCCTAAAAGTCGCTGATGCACTGGACAAACTCCTTTACTTTGACACCACACTTGTCTTTGACACTTACATTGACAGCCTGGTTGGGGAAATAGAGACCGCCAAAAAAAGAACCGAAGAATATGCCAAAAGCCTGGAAGACAAAGTAGCAGAAAGAACGAAGCAGCTCGAGGAGCAGGCCAAACTTGACCCATTGACCAATTTATATAATCAACGCGCAATGCAAGATGCCTTCAAACGGGAATTGGCCACGGCAAAGCGACGGAGAAGTAAACTTTCACTGATCTATCTTGATATTGATTGCTTCAAAAAAATCAATGACGAATACGGTCATATCAGAGGCGATGAAGTCCTCAAACACCTCGGTAAAACGCTACTCAACACCATTCGTGAAATGGATATTCCCTGCCGATACGGAGGCGATGAGTTTTGCATCATATTGCCAGACTGTACCATTGAAAATGCGCAGGAAGTTTCCAATCGAATCATCCATTCATTTTCTGAAAAATACCCGGAATTTTCGCTCAGCATCGGCATTGCTGAGACGGGATCGGAAGAATACAGTGATGAAAATACACTGATAAAGTCGGCCGATAAGAAAATGTACCTGGCCAAAAAACAAACCGGCTCCTATATCTGCCACTAATACCTGCACGGCGCAATAAAATAGCGAAGCCTCCCACCTGCCGTTGGTTCCCCAATCTCGACAAAACAGAACGGGGCCACGCTGATCATTGCCCATTCACGGGTACGTTTGATTTATTGACATCCCTACCCCTATCCAGCAGCTTACTTTCAAAACAAATAAAACGCATGGCCTTAATCTCACCTCACCACGAAACCGGCCATTACAGACATATTGCCTCCGCCGAGTTAAGATTTGGGGGCCTAGAGAGCCAACTGCGTACACTCTGCCACGAACCGAGTGTGCATTATTTTGACTCGAACACTGTTATTTTCTCAAGCAAAGTAGATAGTATTCATCTGGACCAAACGGAACACTTCCAGCTTGGAGAGCGATGGCAAACGCTGCGCTTGAAAAAGAGCTGGTTTAATACCCACGGAACAGACACATACAACAGGAGCTTGTTATGGAACTCGGCGCTTTTTCAATCAGTCTGGCGGTAAAAGATCTTAATGCATCAAAACAATTTTACGAAAAACTGGGGTTTACTGTTTTTGGTGGAGACCCTACACAAAACTGGCTCATTTTAAAAAATGGCGACCATACGATTGGACTCTTCCAAGGCATGTTTGAAGAAAACATCCTCACCTTCAATCCTGGATGGGACAGTCACGCCCAACCTCTGAATACATTTACCGATGTTCGCGAACTGCAACGTCAGCTCAAAGCACAAGGCATAACCTTTGCGACCGAGGCCGATGAAAATACCACAGGCCCCGCCAGCTTTGTCATTGCCGACCCCGACGGCAACACGATCCTGGTGGACCAACACCGCTAGCAAATACGCGCACATCCTTTGATCACATGACACCGGCCATACAGCTCCTCAAACAACGTCGTATTGAACACCGGGTACACCGGTATACGCATGCCCCCATGAGCCATGCATATGGCCTCGAAGCTGCCGAAAAACTCGGCATTCCCACAACACGCGTTTTCAAAACCCTGGTTGTACAGCTGGACAAGCAAGCATTCGCTGTGGGAGTCATCCCTGTCTCGACCACGCTCAGTATGAAAGCCATCGCAAAAGCCGCAGGCGCTAAAAAAGCCAACATGGCACTTCCCATCGACGTCGAACGGACAACCGGTTATGTCTTGGGGGGCGTCAGCCCACTGGGGCAAAAAAAACGTTTAGCGACACTGATTGACCGCTCCGCGCAAACGCTCGAAACTCTCTATATCAGCGCGGGACGGCGCGGGCTCGAAATTGAACTTAAGCCAGATGATTTACAAAAGCTTGTGGATGGAACCTTCACAAGCCTCTGCGCCTAAATTAAACAGGAAACCACCAAACTATACGCCGATTTAATCATCGCGCAGCGAAAGCTCCATGAAGTAACAGCGATCGGTTAAGTTGGTCGTCACTTTAAATCCCAGCCGCCTCGCCAGCTTGACCATTTTGCTATTACCGTAGAGGGTCTCACCAATCACCCGCTTTTTGCCACTTTCCCGGCAGTAACGAATGACTTTTTCCATCAACGTACGGCCCAACTGCTGGCCCTTTTGATCGCGCCGAATGATGATCGCAAACTCAGCATCCTGGTTGTCAGCACTGTTCACGACTCGCACGACACCCAGAATTTCTGGCTCACCCTCGTCGGTTTCGCCAACCGCGATAATCGCCATCTCACGGTCGTAGTCAATTTGTGTAAAGTGGGCCATATCTTCGTGATTCAATGCCCTCACGACACGAAAAAACCGCAGATAAATATCTTCTGGATCCAGACGATTGAAGAATGCCTGGTGCATGGGCTCGTCATCCGGACGGATCGGACGGAGCAAAACCGACCGGCCATTGGGCAGTGTGATACGCTCTTCCAAATCCGCAGGATACGGGCGGATCGCCAAACGCTCCTCACCCGTTTTTGCTGTATCTTGCACCCAAATACGCGCCCCCACTACCACAGCGCCTGCGTCATCGACCACCAGCGGGTTAATATCCAGCGCGGTGACGCGAGGCAGCCCCACAACCAGCTTCGATAAGTTGAACAAAACCTGATCGAGAGCTTCCAGATTCACCGCCGGGTGCTGGCTGTCGCCCCGTAAAATCCGGTACATACGTGTTTGTCTCATTAAGTCGCGCGCCAGCTTTAAATTCAAAGGTGGCAAGGCAACCGCGATATCCGTTGCGACATCAGCGGCCAACCCACCTTGTCCAAACAAGATCACTGGCCCAAAGGCTGGGTCTTGCCGCACACCCATCACCAGTTCCAGTGCGTCCGGCCTGCGCACCATCTTTTGCACGGTATAACTGCTGATCACCGCGTCGGGAGCCTGTGCAACCACACGCTGTTCGATAGACTCAAAGGCTTGTTTCAAGCCCTTCTCACCTTCAACATTCAGTGCAATACCACCCACCCCGGTACGACTGTCAAAGCCTTCGATATTCGCTTTCACTGCGACGGGATACGTCATAACCCGGGCAGCTTCGCAACCCGCTTCAACCGTCGGCACACAACGCGTTGGTACAACCGGTAAGCCAAAAGCCGCCAATACACGGTGAGACGCCTCTTCATCCAACTGGTCTCGCCCGGCATCTAATGCTTGCTGAATCACTTGGTGGGCCTTTTTTTCATCCGGCGTGATACGCTGCTTGTTACTTGGCGGTGTTTCCATCAAGACTTTTTGTGTCCTGCGGTAAGCTACCCGGTGCAAAAAGGCACGTACGGCTTTAAAGGGCGTGTCATAAAAAGGGATGCTATGGCGGTGGAAAACATCCCGCGCTTCGTAAATAGAATCCCCACCCATCCAGCACGTTAGCACTGGCTTCTTGGCGTGTTTGATGGTGTCACTCAGCGCCAGGGCAATATCCGTACTGGAAATACCCGCCATGGGAACATGTAACACCAGCACAGTGTCTACACCAGCATCTTCCAGCAGGGCCTCACAGGCTCGTACATAGTGCTTTGCAGTCGCCACGCCGGTGATATCCACCGGGTTCTGATGGCGCCCGGTGCGCGGAATCAGCTGATCCAAGCGCGCAATGGTCTCGGGCTCCAGGGCAGCCAGGCGTCCGCCCCGGTCCACCAGGGTGTCTGTCGCCATCACTGCCGGACCACCACCATTGCTGAGAATGGCCAACCGCTGGCCGTTGATGGGCTTGGACCAGGTTAACGTCTCTGTCGCATCAAACAATTCACTCAATGAATACACACGCAACATCCCCGCCCGAGTGATAGCGGCATTGGCCACCTGCTCGCTATCCAGCGTCAATGACCCGGCAGCCTGAACATTGGCTTCCCGCCCGGCCTTGATGATCAGCACAGTTTTATTGCGGGATGCGGCCCGTGCGGCAGACATAAATTTGCGCGCATGCCCAAACGACTCCACATACAGCAGAATATTTCGTGTCTGGTAGTCATTAACCAGATAATCCAGCACATCGGCCACATCGATATCCACGCTGTCACCCAACGACACCACGTGAGAAAAGCCGACCTTGTTGGCATGGCCCCAATCCAAAATGGCACTGCATAAAGCACTGGATTGAGAAACAAATGCCAGCTTGCCTGGCGCCACCTTCGATAAATGCGCCGCACTGGCATTTAAACCGGTGCGAGGAGAAATAAACCCCAAACTGTTCGGTCCCAAAATACGAATGCCTTGGCTGCGCGCCAACGCCTGCACTTCATCCTGCAAGACATTTTTATCTCCCCGGACGCGAAACCCATCACTGAGGATGACCGCCGCCTGGCAGCCTGCGCGACTGAGTGCCTGCAGTAAATCGGGTACTGTCTTCGCCGGGGTACAAATCATCGCCAGCTCGGGTACCTCGGGCATGTCAGCCACTGAGGGAACAGCAGAAACGCCTTCAATCTGTTTATGATGGGGGTTGACCGGCGTGAGCACGCCGCTGAAATCACTTTGCAAAAGGTTCTTAAAAACAATATTCCCCAGTGATCGCGAGCGGTTAGACGCACCAATCACCGCAATCGACCGGGGCTTAAACACACGGTCAAAATGTCGGATACTCATCGCTCACCCCCTGTTGCGACTACCGTGCAGGCCAAGGCCAGCCGCGGCAGCGGCTGAGTACCTTGAAACACCATCGATGATGGTTGTGAGACACATGATATAAAACCCATAGCCAATGCACAACGCGCAAGACAACAGCGAGAGTCAGGGAAACTCGGCCGAGCCTAAAACGTATTTTAAAGCCGCATAAAGCACCGCGAATGGGCTTTATCAACGCAACAGATCGGTTTTGGGATATTGGTTAAAAAATTGAGCCCGTCATTGCAAAATTCCTCGGGTCATACGCTATTGCAAAACCTATACACTCGCCAAATGGCCTCGGCCTGTTTATTCTCTCTGTTCTTAAAGCACTCAAAGGAAGATTGATGAAATTACCTGGCTTACGCCTATTTTTTCTACTGAGCCTGTTGCTGCTTACAGGTTGTGCCAACAGTAGTGATGTTCGGGATGCATTTTTCGCCCAAAAAAGTGATGTTCAGGTCCAGGGCACGGGTACGGTCGTTAAACGGCTACCGGATGATAACCACGGCTCGCGACATCAGCGGTTTATTCTTCGCATTCATCCAGATTTGACGGTTTTAATCGCCCACAATATTGATCTCGCACCCCGTATTCCGGATTTACGCGTGGGCGATGAGGTTCTGTTTTATGGTGAGTACGAGTGGAATGCCAAAGGCGGCGTTGTCCACTGGACGCATCGGGACCCTAAAAACAAACATCCGCATGGCTGGCTGCGACATCACGGGACGCAGTACGATTAATGATCGGCCAGGCTTATTTTGTCATTGACCTATTGAGCCACCGTCAATGCCATAAATACCCTTTTTGGGAGCTGTAATCGCGTAATAACCCACTTGGAAACTGGTATTTTTTTTGAAACCAGCTATACACTTTTTAAGTGCGACTGTTTTTATGCCCTAACCCGAGATAGCGGGAAAACTAATGGGACTTTATAAAGGATTTCAGCATCCTACAAAGGAGACATGTGAATGCAAAAACCCAATATTCCCAAGGATGAGCAATTCAGGCTTCAAACACTGCATTCGCTGAGCATTCTAGATACGCCCGCTGAAAACCGTTTTGACTGCATCACACGCATGGCTAAACGCTTGTTTAATGTGCCTATCGCGCTCGTCAGCCTGGTGGATGAAAACCGCCAGTGGTTTAAATCAAGTATTGGGCTCGAAGCCTCCGAAACACCTCGGGATATCTCTTTTTGTGGGCACGCTATTTTGAGTAAAGGTATTTTTATCGTTCCTAATGCCTTGGAAGATGAACGCTTTTCTGATAACCCTTTAGTGCTTAAAGATCCCTACATCCGCTTTTATGCAGGCTACCCGTTAAAAGCGCTCAATGGCCAGCAGTTGGGAACGCTGTGCCTGATTGACCGAAAGCCGAGAACCTTGGATGACGGAGACCTTGCTACACTAAAAGACCTAGCTTCAACCGTCGAACGAGAGCTGGCCGCCATTGAGCTGGCCACAGTGGATGAATTAACGCGAGTCTCCAATCGGCGAGGGTTCTCTCTACTGGCAAGTCACTGCCTGCGGCTTTGCACCCGCCAAAAATTGCCTGCTTCCTTGGTCTACTTTGATCTTGACAACTTTAAACCGATCAATGACCGGTTCGGGCACGCAGAAGGCGACAAAGCCCTGGTTGCCTTTGCTGATCAATTGAAAGGCGCCTGCCGGGATTCGGATATCCCTGTACGCTTAGGTGGCGATGAATTTGCCTTGCTGTTAATCAATACAACTCTGGACATCGCCGAAGGTTTTATCAGTCGCTTCAAAGAGTCAGTAGACACCTACAACGAATCCGTCAATCGTGGATACGATATTCTTTTTTCACATGGCATCGTCGCGTTTGATCATCAAAAACCCTCAACCATCCAGGAAATGCTCACAGAAGGTGATGCAGAAATGTATCGACGGAAACAATTGAGAAAAAACCATTCGACGTGTGAGTCAACACAACCTGGCAATAAAGCCAGCGCTCATCATATACAGCCCTTTATCTAAGCCTCTGGCCAATACTGTACACAACACCCGGCACACTCAAAAAGAAGGCCTCCCAAAGCGACACTGACAGAGTGCTGTCAGATCACACCCTCATACTTGTGCTTTCAATATGAATGAGGAGTACAGCATGATCTTACGTGGAACAACAGCTGATTTTAGAGGTGTTGAACTTGCTTTTTTTCGTCTGAAAAACGACGTGAGCGAAGCGCAGCTACTCGCCTTTTCTGAACGAGTAGATAATATGTTCCTAGCGAATCAGGAGGGGCTATTGGCCCGCTTCTTGTTGCGAGGGAACGCCGGCCATTATGCAGACGTAACCTTTGCAACAACACAAACCAGGGCTGAAGAAATCTGCCAATTATGGCTGAGTCATGTGGCAGCAAAAGCATACTTGACATTGCTGGATGAGTGCTCTGTGGATATGTCTTTTTGGACCAGAATCGGTTAACGCTGTCCGACAAAATATGATCGGGCTCTGGTGGTGGCCCGACCATGACGGCGCTGAAAACAACGGACCTCTTCCGCTGACGCGTTACCACCATTCGCACAGCACTGCTGCGTCACAGCCGAGCAGGCAGGTGGTATTTCTCTATGATCCTCATCACGCTTGAAAGCACATAAAAACTACTTCATGCTGTTCGCACATAATGATAAAAACCGTGTGAGCAAAATGGATAAAAACACACTCAAAGCGGTGTTGTTATTGGTTATCGCTACCATGTGCTGGGGAGGGAATATCACTCTGGGCCGAGCCATCAGCGCCGATGTACCGCCCTTTGGACTTACCTTTTGGCGCTGGACAATCGTAACTACTCTGTTGATCGCATTCAATTTTGCTCTCTTTCGCCGCCAGCGGCACCTTTTACGAGCGCATTGGAAGCTGATTGCCCTGGTCGCGCTGACGGGCGTGTGCATCTACCCCGCCTTTCAGTTTTATGCGTTGCGAAATACTTCGGCCATTAATGCCGCACTCTTTGTCGCCATTTCACCCGTGATTGTGCCTATTCTTGCAACATGGCTCTTGGGCACTAAAGTACGTGCGCTGGAGATTCTTGGAATCGCCATTTCCACGGTTGGTATCTTGGTGGTCATTTGCCGGGGTGATTTACAAACGCTGTTGAAACTGAGCTTTTCCTGGGGCGATTTGCTTATGCTTTTTTGCACATTTTGCTGGTCCGCCTACACCGTTTTGCTTAAGCGCGTACCGGCTGACATAGCACCCATGATGCTGTTTGCCTCCACTACAGCACTGGCCGCACTGTTCGTGCTGCCACTGTATACGTGGGAAGCAACGTTTGTCCGGCCAATCACACTGAGTGGGTTAACCCTTTTTTCACTGGGCTATACCACCATCTTTGCTTCGTTGATCGGTTATTTCTGCTTTGGACTTGGCGTGAAAGCGTTGGGCCCCAATACCAGCGGGCTGTTCATCCATCTGATTCCCATATTCACAACAATCTTTGCAATTGTCTTGCTGGGCGAATCATTGCATACCTTCCATCTTTTCGGGGTCGCGGCCATTGCCAGCGGGCTGGTATTGTCAACCTGGGCGGCCCAGCGCTCAGTACAGGCGCCCACTACTCAGCCTGTGGAACAAAAGTAGCCCGATTAAATCAACCGGGCTAAGAAAAGCACTAGTGAGACATTAAGACAGGAATGGTCATTTGATGCAGCAGCGAGCGGGTTGCTCCACCCATGATTAACTCTCGTAACCGGGAGTGCCCGTAAGCCCCCATAATAACCAAGTCTGCGCTCATATCAGAGGCGTGAGACAGCAGCGTATCCCCAATATTGATATTCACACCCTCCATTGCAGAAGCGGTAGCATTAACCCCATGCCGGGCTAAATGATGGGCGATGTCCACGCCAGGAATTTGGTTATCACTGTTTCCATCTGTTTTGATATTGACAGTAACGACTTCAACCTTATCCGCTTTTTGCAAAATAGGCAGCGCATCGTTCACGGCACGTACTGCCTCTCTGGCGCCATTCCAAGCAACCATAACGCGCTTACCCAGTGTTTCCTGAGGGCCAATGAAAGGCACCAGCAGGACAGGCCGTCCACAGCGAAGGATGACATCATCCGGGGCAAAGTCGCTGTCGTTTGAATCCCGCTCATCGTGTTGTCCAAGCACCATCAAGTCCGTGTAACGTGCGTGAATGCAAAGGTTTGTCACAAAGTCACCTTCGGAAACGCGCCATTCGCTCCGGAGACCTTCCCGGTCAACCGTTTCCTGAAAAATTTTACCGGCTTTTTTAGCCTGTTCGGCTGCTGCTTCTGCTTCTTTTTTTCGGATATCGAAGGGGATTTCAGCTGCCGCATAACGAGGCAAATAGGCAGGAGGAATATTATAAACGCCGGTTATGTGCGCTTGATGTGTCTGCGCCAGCGCAATTGCTGCTTTAAGACGCTTTTGACAACTATTGCTGTTATCAATATGTACGATGATATCTTGAAGAGCCATACTCACCTCACTGAATGTTTATTAACATTTATGGTTACTGGAACGTGCATACAATGTGTTTAAGGTTTGTTCGCACTTGTACTTGGTACCTTCTATAAAAGACGGTTTTAATACTACCCACCTGGCCGACATGCCTTTTGATTTACATCATAAAAGCATATAAACCGGGCGATAAAAATTGATCCACATCAGCGTCTGCTCAGATAGCGCCCGCTGGCGTGCGGCGCCGTTTAAAATCGACCTAACACCTCTCGAGCAATGACAAGCCGGTTGATCTGGCTGGTCCCTTCACCTATTTGATACATTTTTGCGTCTCTCATATAACGCTCGACCGGGTAGGCGCGCATGTAACCGTACCCTCCCAAGAGTTCCACTGCCTGGCTGGTGGCACGAATGGATGCTTCTGCTGCAAAATATTTTGCCATGGCGCCCGCTTTTTTGACCGATTCACCAGCGTCATACAATCGGGCAGCATGTAACGTCATCACTCGAGCAATTTCGATCTCTGTCGCCATGTCGGCAATGGGAAACTGCACACCCTGAAAAGCGGCAATCGGCTGCCCAAACTGCTCGCGCGTTTTCACATAGGGAATACAGGCATCCAGCGCCGCTTGACCTAAACCGGTCGACAAAGCGGCTACATTCACTCGCCCTCGATCTAATGCCTTGGCAAACTGGCGGAAGCCTTGACCTTCTTTACCCAATAGGTTTTCTGCCGGAACGGCAAGCTCATCAAAGGTTAATGTAGCGGTGGGCGAACCATGCATCCCCATTTTTTCATTGTCCGGACCCACGCTGAATCCCGGCATATCCCGCTCTAAAATGAACGCAGAAACCCCCGTTGAGGTGTCTCCCGGCTGGGTACGTGCGGTAATAACAAACGTATCCGCAACGGTACTATTCGTGATGAAACACTTGGCGCCATTAATAATGTAATGGTCGCCACGCTTTTCCGCCCGAGTGCGGCAGGCAGCGGCATTGGAGCCTCCACCGGGCTCGGTCAAGCCAAAAGCCCCGATGGCCTGACCACTTGCCAATGGTTTCAGATAGCGTTCCCGCTGTGCATCGGTACCGTGTTCGGCCAACACAGTGGCCACCAGGCTGATGTGTGCATTCAAGGAGCTGCCTACAGCGCCGGAGGCACGTGAAACTTCTTCCAGCAATAGGCAAACCATCACGGCATCACAACCGGATCCCCCCCACATTTCAGGTGTCGTCGCGCCTAAAAAGCCGAGTTCACCCATCTCGGCAAACAGCTCGGCAGGAAACGCCGCTGTTCGGTCTATTTGCTCCGCCTGAGGCTGGATTCGCTCTTCAGCAAATCGCCGCACATTGTTTTGGAACGCTTGTTGGTCTTCTGTTAAAAAGTGGGCATTCATCTTTTTTGTTCTCTGTTATTTGGCTTAGGCATCCACTAACTCCATGTGCTTTTGACCAGGTTCTTTTTGTTGTTGAAGAGCCAGTTCCCGCAATTTGAACCGCTGTATTTTGCCCGAAGCGGTCAGCGGTATTTCAGGAATCACGACGACTTCCCGGGGGACTTTGAAGCGCGCCAGATGCTGGTCGCAGTAATGAATGACATCACTGGGATCTAAATGCTGGCCAGGGCGGAGTTCAACAAAAGCGAAGACTTGCTCTCCACGTATCTCATCTTTTATCCCGACAACAGCAACTGACTGGACGCTTTCCAGCTCCATAATGAGGCTTTCTACTTCCTTGGGATATACATTAAAGCCATTGGTCACGATCATGTCTTTGGTTCGATCAAGAATGTGGATATTGCCTTTTTCGTCCCAATAGCCATAGTCCCCGGAGTGCAGCCAGCCACCGGCAAGCGCCTCCGCCGTTTGTTCGGGTTTATTCCAGTAGCCCAACATAAAGGTGGGGGATTTGAACAACAGCTCTCCCGGTTCACCTCTGGGAACGGGCTTACCCTCACTGTCCACCACTTTAACATCGAAGCCCGGCAAGGGCGGTCCACAGGAGCTACTTTCCGGGTCATCGTTTAAAGACTGGACGCTGGCAACCGGGGAGATCTCCGTCATGCCATAGCTTTCACACACCGTAGCACCCAGTGTTTTTTTCAGGTCACTTTTCAGCCGAGGTGAAACCGGCCCACCTCCGACATCCATTAGCCGGAGTGAGTCCAATCGACGCGCTTCAATGAAATCAGGAGCAAACAAACGCGCGAACATGACCGGTACACCGGCGAGAAACGTCACTTGGTAACGCTCAATGGCATCCAGCGCATCTGTTTCCGAGAAGGTCGGCAAAATCACGACCGAGGCCCTGAGCAAACCCATCTGTAAAAAGTCAAACGCAAACCCGAAACTACTGAACATGGGCAGCAACGTCAACGAACGATCGCTACGATTTAAACCTAATGCCTGGGAAGCCAGCAAAGCATTGTCGATCAGCGCCTGGTGGCTTAACAAAATACCTTTAGGTTCGCCCGTCGTACCCGAGCTATAAATCATAACCGCCGGATCCTGAGGCCTGCCTTGATTGACCGGATGCATACAGGGGGCCGATTGCATGAGCAGGTCATAATTCAACCAACCTGCAACACCAGTATTCTCTGGCAGGTGAGTGACAACGCGTACTTGAACACTGGCGGGTAGCACATTACCTATCATGCGGTCGAGATAAAGGTTGCTACAAATAAGTGCTCGCGGCTCACAATCAGCAAATAGTTTTTGCAGTTCTCGGGATTTACTGTGCGTATTGACAGCAACGGTGATGGCGCCCAAAAGGCCACAGGCAATATACAACTCATAGACTTCGCGCGCGTTATAGAGAAAACTGGCCACACGGTCACCAGGCCCTACTCCCCGCTTTTGTAGCGCGCCCGCCAGGCACCGGGCCCGGTAATACGTTTCCGCATAGCTGACTCGCGTCCCTTGCCCTGCCAAGAGCAAATGCGTGACATCGGGAGAGTCATAAGCCGCCTCGGCAAAGACCTTTTCAATGCGTTTATCTTTCTCCTCCACGTTCTTACCCTCCGTCTGGTTTTATTTCAAAAGGGCCAGATTAATTACACGGACATCAATTGCCCGCCATCTGCAACCAGCGTCTGGCCTGTAATAAATGAGGCTTTGGGGGAAGCAAGGAATACCACAAAATCAGCTATTTCCTGAGGCTGCGCCAAGCGCTTCAGTGGGATGCGCCCCAGGATGAGCTTTTCAAGCTCGGGCGTCATGGCCACCGCGTCGAGCATGTCCGTCTTCACATAGCCTGGTGCAACACACACAACCCGAATGTGGTCCCGGGCCCACTCCCGGGCCAGCGAGCGCGTCAACCCCTCAATCGCGGCTTTGGATGTGCAGTAAGGTGCGTTATAAGGTACACCAAGGGAACCGTAGACAGAGCCGATATTGACAATCACACCCTCGCCACTCTGGCAAAGAAAAGGGTACGCTGCACGAGACAATGTGTAGTAAGCCACCAGATTGACATCCATAATCTGACGAAACTGGTCGGGAGTGATATCGGCCACTTTCGCCTCATGCGTGATGCCAGCGTTGTTGATAACCGCATCAACCCGGCCATGTTCCGCAAAGGCTTCCTGAGCAAAATGTTCAAGGGCCGCATCATCACCGGCATCTCCAACATGCACTGTAGCTCGCCGGCCTTCTGCGACAATCATTTCAGCCGTTTCTTCCAGCATTTCCCGGCGACGGGCAAAACAGGCGATATCATAGCCCGATTTAGCCAGCGCCACTGCAATCGACCGGCCGATATTCCGGCTACTTCCAGTCACCCAAGCGACTTTCTGCATACTACCAACTCCTAACCCAGTTTTTCTGATAGGCTAACGCCATTTCTTATTTTTATTAATAAGCATTATTAAGCAAAGTAAAGAATATTCAAAGTCTTATATGAATGAAAAAAACCTTTTCACACCAACCTCGCATTTTGTTGACTCACATGGCCTTACTCTCCATGTGGTCGAGTGGGGACAAGGCCCTAAAGCCCTCGTTTGCCATCACGGCTTTCTCGACCATGCGCGCACCTGGGACAAAATGGCACTGGCCCTGGCTGATGAATACCGTCTGATTGCTGTCGATGCGCGCGGTCACGGCGACAGCGACTGGGTCGGCCAGGGAGGCTACTATCACTTTCAGGAATACGTGCGTGATCTGGATGCTGTTATCCGCGCACTGGTACCCGAACCTTTTGTGATGATGGGGCACTCAATGGGGGGGCGAGTTGCCTCGATTTACACAGGAACCTACCCGGAAAGTTGCCTGGGCCTGGTTCTGATTGAGGGGTCTGGCCCTCAAACAACCGAAGGAGAAACCTACCCCCAACTGATGCGCAGCTGGATTGAGACCACACGACATGTCCGAAAAAAAGAACGAAAAACACTGCCTTCACTGGAAGCAGCGGCTGAGCGCCTGAAAAAGAGCAACCCAAAATTAGAACATACGCTGGCGCTTGACTTGGCGACCCACGGCACGGAAAAAACCACTGCCGGCTACCGCTGGAAGTTTGACCCACTTCACATGAGCAAAAGCCCACTACCGGTTACGTTAGATATTGTGAAGTACTTTAATATGAACTTCGATAAGCCCGTACTGATCTTCCGAGGACTGGACTCAGAAGCCCACTGCGATACCCCTGACATCGGTGAGTGGCCAGGCCAAACGCGGCTCATTGACGTTAAAAATGCCGGACACATGATTCAACACGACAATGTCTCCGAAGTACTCACTCACTTACGGCCGTTTTTGGCAAGCACCTTCAAAAAGGCGCAAGGAGACCCTTGATGCACTCGGTGGCCCGTCTGCCCATATTCTCTGCACTATTGTGTGTACTGACTCTGACGAGCGCCTGCGAGCAGGAAAGCGAATCCGCGCCAACGCACACATCGCCTTATCAAATATCTGTCTCTCACCACTCGGCCTTTGATCTCAACCAGGCCTCACTTAAAGTCACCCTCTATGGTACCCACAAGTATGTGGCCGACAATACAGCGACAGTGATCGCAACGTCCGAACACACACTCACCCAACTGCCTAGGACGATCACTGCGCGCTGGCCAGATGATGCGTACCGCCTGATTCAAAACCCACCGGTCGATCACCCAAATGAAGCAACCTACTACCTTGTGATCAGCATTGATGGCAACGGCGACAAGCAACTCTGCCCCAGTGATGACTATCAACAAGATTACGCTGCAACACCCTTTTTCACACTCAGTGGCCGGCCAGAGGCCTCCATTGAAATGACCGTTAAATCCATAGAAACCGGCGCCTGCCAGGATTTTTAAAAGACCTGCGAATAATTCATACATCTCTCTCCATTCGTTCATTCTATTGACTACACTATTTTTATTTTTCAGCTAAAAAGAGTGACGTTATGAAAAAAGATGTGTTCAAACCCTTGGTGCTGGCCAGCGCCATCACGCTCGCACTCACAAGCTGCAGCAGCAGCGATGATGAGTCCGATAGCAATACGGGTAACAATAACAACGGTAATACCACAGAGGTCACCGGATCTGCCTATGCGCCCAACGGTTCAGTCGCTTCGTTTCACTCGGCAACCCATCCGCTCTTTGCATGGACCAGCCGGTTGATTTTCAGCCCGGCAATTGCGGCCATCACAGGTCTGCAACCCGTCACTGGCGCGACTGTCGAGCTGATCGAAATTGACGATGATGGCAACCAGGTGGGTGAAGTGATCGCCACCACCTCAACCTCCATTACCGGTAGCTACACCTTAACCAGATCGGAAGAGCGTC
>OBIC01000098.1_pt1 | contig 41570 bp, 40 predicted proteins | sample 1519831 | NCBI WGS metagenome assembly OBIC01 (sample SAMN03019805, study PRJEB22545) | beach sand metagenome | biome: beach; feature: sea beach; material: beach sand | place: USA: Municipal Pensacola Beach, FL | collected 2010-10-20 | depth 40-45 cm m
CCTTGGTGAGAGACCACCTTCACTCTGGTGATAAGCTTCGGCACAATGTTTTTCTGCATCAGCCATGTAAATTTCCGCCTGCGTAGCCTGCTCCAGCCAGCGCGCATTCCCCATGTGGTCAGGATGGTGGTGGGAAACAACAATCCGGGCTATCCCTCCACGCAACTCATCCTGGAGCAGTTCGTGCCAGATTGCTTGGCAATCAGCCGAACTGTAGCCGCAATCATAGAGTAACCAGGCATCGCCGTCGCGAAGAACATAAGCGTTGGAATGTCCCAAGCCAAAAGCCAGCGGCAACCGAAGCTGGAAGATACCCGGTAGCACTTCCAGCAAACGGCTTTTCCGATGAGATACCTTGAGGCGATCGCTCAAGAGGATTCTTCAATCAATTCCGGACGTAATGCCGGCGCCTCCCCATCAACATAAACAGGGAACAGGGCTTGATAAGCCCCTTTATCATCTTTGCGGACCAGCTGACGTGCTTGGTGATAAGGCGACTCCAAGGCTTCCTGCAAGTTCAGCACCGGCGTGAAACAGCAGTCCGCGGGAATAAATTTTTCCTCGCATTCGGCCAGCGTCATCCCCGCGAACAGGACATCGAGCTCTTTGATCATTTCTGTTTGAGGCGTTGGTTCCCATTGCCGCGCGATCAGGTCTTCGCGACCCGCCGCCTCGCAAAAGGCTTTCCAGAATTTAGGCTCGACAGAACCCAACATCACGTGTTTTTTATCTTTCGTTGCATAAATGCGGTAAAACGCGGCACCTCCGTTGAGCAGTTCCTTCTCCCGTTCGGGTGACTGGCCGGTTCCATTCAGCTCAGCAATGTACATGGTTTGCAGCGGCATCACCACATCGGCAAGAGCCACTTCGATTTCACAGCCTTCTCCCGTCCGATGGCGTGCCTGTAACGCTCCCAGAATAGATGTCACCGCCGTCAAAGAGCCGGTGCAGTCCGCAACGGGGGGATTAAAATAGTAGGGCTTCTCCGCCGCACCCGTTGCCCCTAAAACGCCTGCCAAGGACAGGTAATTAGCATCATGCCCGGCGGCATGACTTAGCGGTGTACCGCTTCCGTAACCCGGCAAAGAGCAGCAGATAAGCCCTGGGTTGATCTCACGCAGGCGTTTGAAACCAATTCCCAGCTTATCCATCACGCCCGGTCGAAATGACTCGACGAGGATATCCGCCGTTTTCACCAGTTCGATAAACGTTTCCACTTCTTCAGGTTGCGTAAAGTCCATCATTCGGGTGCGTTTTCCTGCCTGAATGGCATCAAAAAAGTCCGTCCGCCCATTGGCATTCTTGCGCCCAATCGAACGCGCTTCATCACCGGTGGGCGGCTCAATTTTGATCACTTCCGCCCCCATATCGGCAAGGTACAAGGTGGCCAATGGCCCCGGCAAATGACGGGTCAAGTCCAAGACACGTACACCGGACAAGAACTGATTGAGTTTAGACATGATGATAATGACTCCTGGTTTTTAAAAAACTCTCGCGCGCATCTGTGCGGCACAATCGATCGATTGTCACCACCTCCCTCCCGGCGCTTTCAACGCTGCATTCTAACGAATGCGATGCGATGCGTCTTTAATTTAGCTTCATGTATACTTGGCCAATACTTCCCCATTGAGTTTGCATAGATCATGAAATTATGTGGTTTTGACGCAGGTATTCACCACCCTTTTTTCCTCATCGCTGGCCCTTGCGTAATTGAATCAGAGGCTCTGGTCATCGACATTGCCGGGCAGTTAAAGGAAATGACCGAGCGCTTAGGCATCCCATTTATTTTCAAAGCCAGCTACGATAAAGCGAATCGTTCATCAACAGGCTCTTACCGCGGCCCAGGCCTGGAGAAGGGGCTGCACATTTTGGAAACGGTCCGCCACACGCTCGGCATTCCGGTACTCACCGATGTGCATGAAGATTCCCCCATCGACGAAATTGCGACCGTTGTGGATGTCATGCAAACACCGGCTTTTTTAGTCCGGCAAACCAACTTTATTCAGCGCGTCGCCCGCGCAGGCAAACCTGTCAATATCAAAAAGGGGCAGTTTCAAGCGCCTTGGGATATGCAAAACGTGGTCGATAAGTGCCAGGAAGTGGGGAATGATCAGATTATGCTCTGCGACCGGGGCACCAGTTTTGGGTATAACACCCTCGTCAGTGACATGCGGGGCCTTGCCTCAATGCGCATGACAGGGTGTCCAATCGTGTTCGATGCGACACACTCGGTACAGCAACCCGGCGGACAAGGCACCACGTCCGGCGGGCAGCGCGAACATGTTCCCGTACTGGCACGCGCCGCCATGGCGGCCGGTATCTCCGGACTCTTTATGGAAACACACCCCAAGCCAGAAGATGCATTGAGCGATGGGCCCAATATGTGGCCCTTGCACTTGATGCCTGCTTTGCTTTCGCTACTTCAACAAATTGACCAGACCGTAAAAAGCCAGACCTTTGGCGAGGATGAGCTGTGATGCCCTGGCACGACCGGCTTGTTCAAATTCAATTGCTCATTTTGGACGTTGACGGCGTGCTGACGGACGGTACGCTCCACTATTCAGCCGAGGGTGAGGCCACCAAGCTGTTTAATGTCAAAGATGGTTTGGGGATTCGCCTCTGTCAACATCACGGGATTGACGTTGCGATCATTACGGCACGTGACTCAGCTCCACTGGCCCGGCGCGTCCGTGACCTGGGCATCTCACACTTTTTCCCTGCCAGCGGTGACAAACTCGCGGTATTTAAGCAATTGCTGACAACACTCAACCTCTCACCCGAACATGTCGCCTACGCCGGTGATGACATGCTGGACCTGCCTGTCATGGAAAAATCGGGGCTATCCATCAGTGTTGCTGACGGCTATTCACTGGTCCAGGAACGCGCTGATTGGGTGACGAAAGCCGCCGGCGGGAAAGGAGCCGTGCGCGAAATCTGTGATGCTTTAGTCGCTGCCCGACTGCCACTTGAGCAAGCTTATGCCGAGCTCCTGGCATCAGATGCGGAACGGCACCGGCTCACGAAGGCATGAAGGGCAAGTGTGCCAGCACCCGATCAGGAACATCAGAAAACACACCATCCACACCCCAGGCGATCATCCGCGCAACATCGGCCAGTTCATTGACAGTAAACACATAAACTTTAAAGCCTGTCCCATGGGCCTGCTCCACAAATGACTCATTCACACAAGTCAGGCTGGGGTGCATGGAAAAAGCGGCATGCTCCTCAGCAAATACCAGTGCCTCATCCAAGTTGTTCTCACACAAGACGCCCAGTGGAATGGCCGGGTTCGCATTGTGGACGCGCCGCAGTTGGTCAAAATCAAAGGAGGAGATCAACAGAGCTTCGTAGGGCCAGTGATGTTGCTGCACACAGTCAGTGACAAGACTGGCCACAGCTTCAGCAGACTGATGATCTTTGATTTCAATATTCACACAGACTCGTTGGTTTACCAACGTGAGTACTTCACTCAGCAACGGGATACGCTCACCGTCCCCAGCATCCAGGGTACGTAACACAGACACGGGAAAGTCCGTAATCCACCCGACACCATTGGTGGTGCGATTCAGTGTTTTATCGTGAAAAACCAATAACTCATCATCCACCTGCTGCACATCCAGCTCAATACCATCCACGCCTTGTTGAATCGCCAAGTCAAAGGCGCGCAAAGTGTTTTCTGGTGCATAGCCACAGGCACCCCGGTGACCGAAGCACACAAACGGACGATGAAGGTAGGTTGGCACCTTGTGCTTAGGGCCGGTAGAAGTCAACAACACGTTCGCTGATAGCTGGTTCCGACTCATCAACGAGCGACGTCAGATTATCGAAGTCGAAGTGTCGACGATCCAGTAAATGAGAAGGCCGAATGTTTTGCATGCTGCCAAAGATCGTCTCAACCCGGCCTGGGTGGTTTTTGTCCCACTCTTGCAACATTTGCTTGATCGCTTGCCGCTGTAGATTTTCCTGAGAACCGCACAGGTTGCAAGGAATGATCGGGAAGGCCTTTTGTGTCGCATAATCGGCAATATCTTTCTCACGGCAATACGCGAGCGGACGGATGACTGTCTGTTTACCGCTATCACTGCGTAATTTGGGGGACATACCTTTGAGTGTTCCGCCGTGGAACATGTTCAGAAACAATGTTTCAATCATGTCATCCCGGTGATGTCCCAGTGCAATTTTTGTAATGCCATGCTGTTCGGCAAACGTGTACAAAATTCCCCGTCGCAGCCGGGAGCACAAACCGCAGGTTGTCTTACCTTCCGGTATGACGCGTTTGACGACACTGTAGGTATCCTGCTCGATAATATGAAAGGGCACCCCGGCGTCAGACAGGTAATCAGGCAGTACGTGTTCAGGAAAACCCGGTTGTTTTTGGTCCAAATTCACCGCGATTAACTCAAACGAAATGGGCGCCGAAACCTGAAGACTCCGCAAGATATCAAGCATGGTGTAAGAATCTTTGCCACCTGAAAGGCAAACCATGATCCTGTCATTTTCTTCAATCATTTTAAAATCGACAATGGCTTCGCCGACTTTTCTCCGCAGCTTTTTTCTTAATTTGTTAAAATCGTAACGTCGCTTTTGCGGATTTTGCTCGATATGTTGCATTGTAAAAGTCCGTCCAGAAATGTTTAGTTGCTCAACGTTTGAAAGTTTTGAATCCGGCTCATTCCTGACGTGGAAATTCACGTAGAATCGTTACAAGCCCTATTGCAAATGACCCTCAGCCAGCAGGATATTGTATGACACAAAAACGTCCCCCTCGCCGCCCTGTCCTTCTTATTATACTGGATGGAGTTGGCCATAATCCTTCCCATAAATACAATGCACTGGTAAAGGCCCATACACCTCACTTGGACAACCTTTACGATACCCAACCATTGACGCTGATTGAAGCCTCTGGGTCAGCAGTGGGCTTACCTCCAGGTCAAATGGGTAATTCTGAAGTCGGACATATGACGCTAGGCTGCGGCTCGATTTTGCGTCAAGACCTCGTCAAGATTAATGATGCCATTGACGACGGCAGCTTTTTCGACAATCCGGCGCTTCTCAACGCCATTCGCACAGCAAAAGCACAGTCAAGACCCATCCACCTCACAGGTCTTGTTTCAGATGGCGGCGTACACAGCCACATCCAGCACTTGCTGGCACTCATTCAGCTTTGTGAGCAAGAAGGCGCCAAGCCCATGGTGCATATGATTACCGATGGCCGTGACACAAGTCCGCAATGCGCCAAAGACTACCTACCGGCACTCGAAAGTGCGCTGCAAAAAGCAGGGGGGCAAATTGCCACCGTTTCTGGTCGATACTATGCCATGGATCGCGACCAGCGCTGGGACCGCGTTCAACTGGCTTGGAAAGCACTGACTCAAGGCAACGGAGAGCATGCCAGTAATGCCACTCAGGCGATCGACCAAGCCTATTCCGCTGAGCAGACTGATGAGTTTATCAAGCCTACGATGATTGAGGGAGCAACACTGATCGAAAGCGGTGACCAAATGATTTTCTTTAACTTCCGCAATGATCGTCCACGCGAATTGACCCAAGCTCTCGCTCTAACACCCTTTGACGGATTTGATCGCGGTGATTTCACACCCATCGCGGTCACCACAATGACAATGTATGCTGAAAGCTATAAACTCCCCATCGCGTTCGAAAAAGAAGCTCCTCAGACGACACTTGCCCAAATTATCAGTGACCATGGATTAAAACAGTTTCACTGCTCGGAAACCGAAAAATATCCGCATGTTACCTACTTTTTTAACGGTGGCCGCGAGGAACCCTATCCGGGCGAAGACCGCCAAATGATCGACTCCCCCAAAGTCGCAACTTACGACCTGCAACCTGAAATGAGTGCCATCCCTGTCGCAGATACCATCATCCAAGCAATGGAGTCTGGAGAATACGCGTTTATCGTCGTTAACTTCGCCAACGGTGATATGGTCGGCCATACCGGAAACTTGGAAGCGGCTATACAGGCCATGGAAGTCGTTGACATGCAGTGTGGTCGGTTGATCGAGTGCGCCCAAAAAACAGGGTATTCTCTGTTACTAACGGCGGACCACGGGAACTGCGACCAAATGCTCGACCCCTTTACCAAAGAACCGCATACCCAACACACCACTTTTCCCGTCGGCTGTTCAATTATCGATGAAACACCTTGGAAGCTGGCCAACGGTGGCGGCTTATCGTCTGTCTCACCCACTATTCTCCAGCTAATGGGGCTGGAACAGCCGTCTGAAATGCACGGTAAGTCCCTGCTGCTTGAGCCGATAAACCTCTAACGTCCCTTCCCGATATTCGCCCCTCTCATTCTAACAGGAGGGGCATTTACCCCTGATGACCAGCTATTGTGCTTAGACAAAAAATGGTCTCACCATTAACCCTTTCTATAAAGACCACACAATCTGTAATAAAAATGCAACAAAACTATTGTACCCGTGACCTGCTAACTCCCAAGGGTTCACAAATCGGGGTAATATTTGTGCAAAAAACCAACACCGAACCTTTTTACAACAAGTAATGTTGCAAAAAGGTTGCGTTTTTAAATCCTGGTGGTACCATTGGTCATAGTTATGCAAAGTTAACTGACCCCCTAAACAACCAAAGGAAAGAGCAATGACCTTAAAAAAATCTGCGATTGCCCTTGCTGTAGCAAGCGCTTGCATGCTTCCTCTGACTTCTAATGCCGGCGAACTCAAAGTTTCAGGTATCGTTGAAGCTGAAATCACTAAAACTGATTCAGACGATGAAACCCAAGAAACTGATCTGGCTGTTGAGCTGGGTGATGTTCGCGTGCAATTCAAGTATGTTGAGCCAGTCAAAGTGGGTGAGGCCTATGCCGTTTACCGCGTTGACGCTGACGGCCCAAGCAACACTATTACAACATCTGACAGTGTCACTGTTGGTCTGAAAGGCACTTTTGGTGACGTTAGCTTGGGTGAAGCGGCTATTCCGATCGAAGAAGTTGCTGAGCTGGCAAACGACATCGTTGACATTGAAATCGGTGACTACGACCAGTCTCTTGGCTACAACAACACTTTTGGCCCCGTGAGCGTATTCGCCGCTTTTGCTCCTGAAGGCAGCGGTGACCTTTTTGGCTTCGGTGCACAATACTCAGCAGGTGGGTTAACCATCGGTGCGGGTATTGAATCACTCAATGAAAATATCCCAGCGGGACAGGCTGAAGAGACTGTTACTGCCGTTGCCGGTAAATTCGCAAACAACATGTTCTCTGTAGCCGCTCACCACGCTATGTACGACGAAGCTGACTCAAGCCTCAGTTCTGTTCAAGGTAAGTACTTCAGCGGCGATTGGACGTTTGCTTTGACATACACCACTGTTGAAGATACGGCTGACTATGTACGCCCTGAAGCCACTTATGCACTGGGTGAAATGACTTATGTCAACTTCCGTTTGACTAGCATGTCACCTGAAGTTGGTGAAGATACGCTGACATACCGCGTATTGCTTGGCGTTGAATTCTAATTTAACGCTACGTTATATTTAGATAATTCGCCCAAAAGGCAAAGCCGCGCGTTATCGTTGTACGTGCGGCTTTTTTGTGCTCAAAATTCAGTACCCCCCATGACCTGCTCGCTTAACGACTAAATACAGCCTCCCCCTCACAGATACACTCTGCCTGAAAGAAAATTCCACTTGCTCGGAAGTTACCATGCGGTAGAAATATTTTTCTACAGGTACCAAATAATAACTAATAGGTAACTGATTAGTTAATTTTAGTTAACCACATTGAATTGCTGCCGGTTAAAGGATTTAATATACGGTTTTAAGATTGAATGAGGCACTGCCCATGGAATTTGAGTTCACAGAAGAGCAAAGCATCGTCCAACGTGAAGTACGTAAATTCATTGAGTCCGAACTCACCGAGGAAGACCGACAGCACGGGGATTCCCAAATGACCCCAGAGTTAGCCAAAGATCTTCTAAAACGGCTGATCCCTTGGGGTTATGTAGGACCCGACCAACCCACAGATCCGATTATCGAAGGCATTTTGTTTGAAGAAATGGGCCGTGTATTTCCCAGTCTGGCCGGCCTTGCCTTTATCGCAAATGGTGCTGCGCGCTACGTTGCCCAAGGCGCTCACCCCGACGTGAAAACGCGACTAGCCGAAGACCTCTTAATGTGCGAGCGTATCGGTTGCATGGGAATCAGCGAACCCAATGTCGGTTCAGATCCGACCGGCGTTGAGTGCCGAGCCGAACTGAAAGGAGACCGTTACATCATAAATGGCAACAAAATCTGGATCAGTAATGGCCATATTGCCGATGTCGCTATCGTGATTTGTCAAACAGACAAATCAAAAGGGCCATTGGGCTTTCAAGCCATCCTGGTGGACCGCAAGGAAACACCTTTCGAAAGCCGGGATATCGAGACCGTCGGCTTAGCAGCCTTTCCGAACTCAGAATTGAGCTTCAATGATTTAGAAGTACCTGCTATTAACCGCCTAGGAGGGTGGGATACCAATAACCAGGAAAGCCTCCTGCTCAAAAAGAAAGAAAGCACCAAAGGCAACCCCTTTAACTTTAATTCAGCACGCGTTATGTGTGCTTCAATTTCCTGTGGAATCGCCTCGAAAGCGCTGGAAGAAGCCATTGAATATGCCAAAGTCAGAAAGCAGTTTGGCAAGGAAATCGGACGCTTCCAACTCGTTCAGGCCCTGCTTGCCGATATGGCGATGGACCTCGAAGCGGCTCGACTTCTGACATTCCGTGCACGCCAAAAAATGAGCCGGGGCCATGCGGATAAAGAAGTCTCAATCGCTAAAGCATTCGCAACCGAAATGGGCGTACGCGTCACGAATAAAGCAATGGAAGTGATGGGCGCTCTTGGCCTTACCCGAGAAGCGGGTATGGAAAAACGAATGCGCGACGCACGTATGTGGGTTGTTCCAGATGGCACTTCGCAAATTCAACGATTGATCATTGGCAAGGAACTGACCGGGTTCACAGCAACGCGCGGCTAAACTGAAAAAACCTTCAACACAGGCTCCAGAGCTAGCTTGGGCCATGCCATTTAATACCCAAGCTAGATTTAAGTATTAAATTTTTATTAATTTTTTCATGGTAGACACAATAACCCAAGTATCAATCCAAGAAAAAATGCGCCCCAACCACTGTTTTGGGTGCGGATTGGATAACCCCCACGGTTTACACATCAAAAGTTACTGGGAAGGTGAGGAGGTTATTGGCACCTGGACACCCAAAGATTATATGACAGGGCCACCCAACTTCTTATACGGAGGCACTTCTGCCAGCTTGATTGACTGCCATTCAGTCAACGCAGCGCTGGCTTACCTCAACAAAGAACTGGGGTTTGAAGAAGCATTCAGCCCGGCGCTCTTCATGGTCACAGGCTCTCTGACGATCAAATACCTAAAACCTGTCCCGCTAAAACCTGTTGATTTGCGCTCCACCGTTAAAAAAGTAGACGGGCGAAAGTATACAGTGGAAACGACCATTTCCTGTGACAGCGTTATATGCGTTATAGGAGAAGTGATTGCCATTCGTATTGACGCCGATCGATTCGGCAAGACATAGCGGCTGCCATCGTAACATCACAGAAGCAGCCACAGCTACTTAATCCTCATAGTAAATTCAAAGTGTTCAGGGAAAGCAAGGGAGCCGTGTGTTTAGGTTGCCGCGCCTCCCCACACTCTTCTAGCCGGGCAACTGCAAGACCGCTTTGGCCAGAATATTCCGCTGAACTTCGTTGGTACCGCCATAAATGGTAGATGGCCGTGAGATAAAGTATTGATTGGCGGGATGCAATGTTGACCCCTGGCTTAAAACCAGCATCTCATCCACACAGCCGTGCTCACCAGCGTACTCAACCAGCATATCTGTGACGCGTTGAAACGCCTCTGTAATCCAAATTTTTAACAACGAGACCTCGGGACCAAGCTCTTCACCTCGGCGCAGAACATCCGCAAAGCGTACAAATGCGGCATTCAAGTCATCAACGTCCATTTTAATTTCGGTGTAACGGGACGTAAATACCGGGTCCGCAAACAGGCCTTTATCTTCAGCCAGATTTTTTAAAAGACTGAGCGGGTATTTTGCAATTTTAGGGCTGCCGAGTGTAATCCGCTCAGAGCCTAATAAAGATTTGGCCATAGACCAGCCTTTATTAATCGCTCCGACCATACTGTCTTGAGGCACGCGTACATTGTCAAAAAATACTTCACAAAACTCTGAATGGCCGGAAATATTCGTAATGCGTTTGACCGTAATGCCCGGTGATTTCATATCCACCAGCAGGAAGCTGATGCCCTCCTGCTTTTTCGCATCTTTATCTGTGCGAACTAACAGGAAAATCATGTCCGCTTCGTGCGCAAACGACGTCCATATTTTTTGCCCATTCACAACAAAATGATCGCCGTCCAAAACCGCTGAAGTACGTAAATTCGCCAGATCAGAACCGGCACCGGGCTCTGAATAACCTTGTGCCCAGATCGTCTTACCACTCATAATATCGGGGAGGTAGGACTTTTTCTGTTCCTCGCTTCCATAACGGATTAACAGCGGCCCCAACATGGTGATTCCCGCATTTGGCGCAATATTGACACCGGCCTTATCCATCTCATCCTGGAAAATAATCTGTTCATAAGGGTTGAGCCCCATGCCGCCATACTCTCTAGGCCAGCTCGGCGCCCCCCAGCCTTTTTCATGCAGCATACGCTGCCAAGACTCTGTTTTTCTCAGGCTTAACCGGTAAGAAGGAAACCGCCACTCCTCCGGGAAATGCTTGTGAATAAACTGCCTGACTTCAAGTCGAAATGCCTGTTCATCCATTGTGATACCTCCACCCTGTGAACGATGGACTGATGTTGATCCCAGCCCATCATCCTGAATTACAAAGTTGCTTCGCTACCCAGCAAAGCCGTCACCTGGCTTGAGAACCGCCCACCATTACCATGGGATAACGCAATTTCAGCCCCATCAATCTGGCGCTCTGCGCATTGCCCACGAAGTTGCCGAACTGCTTCAACAATCGTAAACATACCGTACATGCCCGGGTGGCAACAGGACAGCCCTCCACCATTCGTATTAACCGGTGTACTCCCGCCAGGGCCAATGTGACCATCGGCAACAAAAGGACCGCCTTCACCTTTTTGACAAAAACCCAAGTCTTCCAAAAACATAATGGTGTTGATTGTAAAAGCATCGTAGAGTTCCAGGACATCCACATCGGAAGGCTTAAGGCCGGCCATCTCAAATGCGCGCGGACCAGACTCAGCCGCAGCAGACACGGTGTAATCCGGCATTGCCGAAATATTCCGGTGCCAATGCGCCATGCCCACGCCTAAAACATAAGCCGGCTTTTGTGGAAAATCTTTGGCACGATCTGCTGAAACCATGACGATCGCGCCTCCACCATCGGTCACCAGGCAGCAGTCCCGCACAGTTAATGGATCGCTGACCATCCGAGCATTCAACACATCTTCAATGCTGAGTTCGTCACGCATAAATGCTTCGGGATTCATGCGAGCCCATTTCCGTGCATCCACCGCTACCTGCGCGAGGTGTTCTCTGGTTGTCCCAAACTCATACATGTGCCGCGCAGCGACCATTGCATAACTGGAGGGAGGCTGTTTTGGCTCGTAAGGCGCCTCGTAGAAGTCTGGCTCAGGCAGCCCCACCAGCTTACCCGCTGCTGACCGCTGATTGCTGCCGTACACGATCAATGCGGTTTCGCAAAGACCATTTTGAATCGCCATCGCAGCCGTGAGCATGTGGCCAACAAAAGACGAACCACCAATCTGATTACTGTCTGAAAACTTGGGCTTAATCCCTAAGTATTCACCAATGGACAATGTCGCCAGCGAATACACCGTCGAGCAGGAAAACAAACCGTCTACATCGGTGGTCTTCAAACCGGCATCGGCCAAAGCTTGGTGCGCAGCAGACACAATGATATCCATCTCTGTATGCCCTGGGCAGGCTCCCAAGCCTGCTGTCGACGCGCCTACAATGGCCGTTGCTCCTCTCAATGGATGGTTCATTGCGGACCTCCTGACGGCTCAAAAATAACCTGCTTGGTTTCACCCTGATCAACAAGCCTGGCCGTCACACGCAGACCAATTGTTACGTCAGTGGGCGGCAGCCCTTCCACGCGGCTCATCATTCGTACACCTTCATCCAGCTCAATCATCGCGACGTTGATGTCACCTCCGCGTTCGGGTTTGCGGCGGACAACCGTGGTTGAATAAACGGCACCCTGCCCACTGGGTGACACCCAGGCAATTTCATTGGAGCCGCAATGGGGCCAAACGAGCCGGGGATAAAAAATGTGTTTGCTGCAGGTCGCACATTGCTGAATTTGAAATGTGCCTGCATTCAAGGCTTCTCGGTAAACCTGGTCTGGCCCCGGTTCAGCCAGCATGGCTTGGGCATCTTTGGACATCGACCCTTCCTCCAATTAATGTTACAAAAATTATTTTTTTATCATTGTAAAAAAAGAGAACCAGAAAATACTACTCCTGAGTGAAAATTTTTTTACTCTAGGCAAATATAGGCGGATTTGTTACCCGAAAAAGACACCACTAACTTTAAATACGGCTCGAAATATAGCTTCCCATGTTTTTCATAAAATTGATGTACAACTCATCAAAGTCATCAACAACGGACTTTTTCACCGCCGGCATCGCCAGCAATGTTTGCCCCCACTGATCAAAATTAGGTGCCGTGGCAGGATCAAAATAATTTAACCGCTCATTCATCAGCACCATCCGGGTAAAAATCGGCGCAGCTGCCGTATCCGCCAATGAAAAGTCTTGGCCATTAAAATAAGGCCCTGCGCCCAACTGGGACTCCAGCCGTTGAATTTGGCTCAACATGTCACTCTTTTTTGCTTCAAAAGCTTCTTCTGTTTCCGCATTCACCATTTGAAACTGAGTCATCAACATGGTTGAAAAGTATTCAATCCAGGCACGATTCTGCGCACGTAATAAAGGATCAGTCGGGTGTAGTGGGGACCCAGTTGTTTCATCGATGTATTCATTGATCACAGCAGACTCAAATAAAACGACGCCGTTGACTTTCAGGACCGGCACTTTGCCCAGTGGAGAGATTTCCTGGAACCATTCAGGCGGGTTATGAAGATCAATGTAAGTAATATCAAAGGGAACTTCCTTATATAACAGCGTGATCACAGAGCGTTGAACATAAGGGCATAGCTTGAAGCTGATAAGTTCTAAGGACATAAATTCGCTCCTATCTATTGATTAGGGATGTAAGAAAACATAACAATACGATCATGGTGACACCAACTACCGCGTTAAACGCACTCCGTATAGACAAATGGCTCTGGGCCGCCCGTTTTTTCAAGACACGCTCGCTGGCAGCAGAGGCAGTGAGCGGAGGAAAAGTACACCTCAACGGAACACGGATTAAGCCAGCAAAAAGTATAAAAGCTGGTGATGTACTGGAAATCCTCCGTGGATACGATAAGTATACCGTGACAGTGTTACAGCTCAACAGCAAACGCGGCCCTGCCAAAGAGGCCATCACAATGTACCAGGAAACCGCCGAAAGTATGGCACGACGAGAAGAAGCCGCACTGATGCGAAAAGCTGCTCGTCCCTCACCTCATACCCCGGGAAAACCCTCTAAAAAGTCCCGACGACAAATCACACGTTTCATCCGCAAGGACAACTTTTAACAAAATATGCTAAGGTCGAAACCTAACACGGCACCACAATAACAATACTTTTTTGAGGAGGTAAAGGGTGATTCCAGCAGAGATCATGGAACAGTTCAAACCGGGGTTAGTCACATCATTGAGCCCACTGATCAGGCGGATTACAGCACCCAATGCCAGTCCTATGACAGGACCGGGGACCAACACCTATCTGGTTGGCCACAAAGAAGTTGCCGTGATTGATCCCGGCATGGATGACCCCGAGCATATCCAGACTATTGTCGAGGCCTGCGATGGGAACTTAAAGTGGATCTTGGTAACCCATACGCACCCCGACCACTCGCCAGGCTCCCAGTCACTGCAAGCACTGACAGGCGCACCCATTTATGCCCATCGCCTGGAACTCCAAACAGTCCGGGACGAAAACTTTCGCTGCGACCATTACCTGGACGAAGGTGACCAAATTCACTGCGACGAATTCACATTAACCTGTTTACACACTCCTGGGCACGCCCTTAATCACTTATGTTACTTCCTTGAAGAGGAAAAACTGCTGTTAGCCGGAGATATGGTCATGGATGGCGCGACTGTAGTCATTATGCCACCAGACGGTGGCATGACAGACTATCTGACACAAATTAAGCGCCTGAAAGAAATGAACATTGAAGCACTCGCTCCGGCCCATGGGCGAATCATGCGCCCCTCGAAAACCATACTTCAGGAGATCCTGGACCACCGACAAGCGCGTGAAAATATGGTGCTCGACGCGCTCAAGCAAATCAATAAGCCCACCACTATCCCGGATATTGTTGAAATTGTGTATCAGGATGTGCCCAAGCATTTGCATAAAATGGCCGGGAACACTGTCTATGCGATCCTCTTAAAACTGAAAGACGACAATACCGTCTCAGGTGAAGAAAAAGAAGGAATTTGGACACTGATACACTCATCCGAGCGTCACAGCGACAAAAATGATTGACGACCATCCGGCTTACCGATAGAGTCGACGCAAAACGGGACTCAGCCCCTCCTACACGCACTCAATAACACGTGAGCTCACTCGCACAACCAGACACCGCAGTAAAACCTAACCAGCCCTTTCTTACCGTCGGTTGGCGTGAGTGGGTCTCCCTGCCCGACATCGGTTTAACGCGCATCAAAGCAAAAATAGACACAGGGGCCAAAACCTCTTGCCTGCATGCTTTTTCCATCGAACCTTTTAAAAAAAATGGCACAACCTGGGTACGCTTTGGCATGCACCCACACCAAGGGGACCTGGAGACTAAAGTCTACTGTGAAGCAGAAGTTCTCGATCAGCGCCAGGTCACAGACTCCGGCGGGCATCGAGAATTGCGCTTCGTCATCAGCACAGACCTGGCCTTTGCGCACCACCGCTGGCCAATTGAAATGACGCTCACCAACCGGGACACCATGCGCTTTCGAATGCTTTTAGGGCGAACTGCCATGAAGGGCCGTATCATTGTCAACCCAGCGGCCTCCTACTTGCTCGGCAAATAAAACACTTTCAGCCGACGGGTAGCAGGCATGTCACTGGCTACCAGCCCGGCTTCACTGGTATGCTTCCGATTGACAGCGTAGCTTTACCCACCACATAAACAACCACAGCACAAAAAAGAGAAACCGTCGTCCAATGAAAATTGCAATCCTCTCTCGCAACAAAAGCCTTTATTCCACAAAACGACTGGTTGAAGCCTGTAACAAGCGTGGCCACGAGCCTGTAGTCCTTGATGTACTGCGGTGTTACATGGATATCGCTCCAAGCAAACCAGAAGTACACTGGAAAGGAGACTATCTGCCCTCCTTTGACGCCGTCATACCTAGAATAGGTGCGTCAGTCACTTTCTACGGTACTGCTGTACTTCGGCAATTTGAAATGATGGGGTCATTTCCATTGAATGAATCGGTTGCCATCACGCGCTCCCGAGACAAGCTGCGCTCGTTGCAGTTACTGGCTCGCAAAGGTGTGGGGCTGCCGAATACTGGCTACGCCCACGACCCGGATGACATTAAAGACCTCATCAAAATGGTCGGCGGCGCCCCACTGGTCATTAAATTGCTGGAAGGCACTCAGGGCATTGGTGTCGTGCTGGCAGAAACCGCCAAAGCCGCAGAAAGCGTGATTGAAGCCTTCATGGGATTGAAAGCTAACATCATGGTTCAAGAGTACATCAAAGAGGCCGGTGGCGCCGATATTCGCTGTTTGGTTATCGGTGACAAGGTCGTCGCGGCGATGAAACGGCAGGCGTTGCCGGGCGAGTTTCGCTCCAATTTGCACCGGGGTGGCTCGGCTTCAGTCGTTAGAATCACCCCTGAAGAGCGGGCCACCGCCGTAAAAGCCGCACGGATCATGGGGCTCAATGTGGCCGGGGTTGACCTGTTGCGCTCAGATCGCGGGCCACTGGTCATGGAAGTCAACTCCTCACCCGGGCTTGAGGGCATCGAAGCGGCGACAGGCAAAGACATTGCCAGCCTGATTATCCAGTTTATTGAAAAATACGCCAAACCGAACCAAACCCGCACGCGGGGCAAGGGATAAACCCATGACTACCGAGCCCTTTTGCATCAATGGCCACAATATCAGACCGGGCACCCGTACAACAATTGATCTGCCTGCTGGCCGCCTTTACACCCACGCACCTATGTCTATCCCTGTCCACGTAATCAGAGGTAAGCGGGATGGTCCACGGCTTTTTGTCAGCGCAGCTATTCACGGCGACGAAATCAACGGCGTTGAAATTATTCGCCGCCTTTTGAAACTGTCTGCTCTACGCCAGTTGCGTGGGACAGTGCTTGCTGTGCCGATCGTCAATGTCCATGGTTTTATCAACCACTCGCGTTATCTGCCTGATCGCCGGGATCTGAACCGCTCGTTCCCGGGCAGCGAAAAAGGCTCTCTCGCGGCTCGTATTGCTCACCTGTTCATGGAAGAAATCGTTACTAAAAGTACGCACGGCATCGATCTGCATACCGGTGCCATACACCGCAGCAATCTACCGCAAATCCGCGCGAATCTGGAAAATAAGGAAACGGAGAACCTGGCACACGCTTTTAATGTGCCGGTAATTATTTCATCAAACCTGCGTGATGGCTCACTGCGTGAAGCGGCGGCTGAGGCAGGTATTCCAATGCTGTTGTACGAAAGCGGCGAAGCGCTACGCTTTAACGAAGTGTCGATCAGAGCAGGAGTAAAAGGCATCACCAATGTCATGCGTGAGCTGGGGATGCTGCCAAAAAGGCGTACCGAGAAAAAAGTGACGGTTGAACCCGTTGTCGCCCGGTCCACAGCCTGGATACGTGCTGGCGACAGCGGTATTTTGCGGGCCATGGTGCCGCTGGGCGGGCGAGTCAAGAAAGGCGCCCTGCTCGGCATTGTAGCCGATCCCTTCGGTGAACGGGAATTGCAAGTCACTGCACCTTTCAGCGGTATTGTTATCGGTAGAACAAACCTACCACTGGTTAATGAGGGGGATGCGCTTTACCACGTCGCCCGCTTTAGTGATATTGATGAGGTGGAAGCAAAAGTGGACGAGTTTCATGAGGAGCACGCTCCTGAACCTGTTGCACGTCCCACGCCAGAAGGCCCTATCATTTAGTGACCTCTCCCCAAACCCAACCACAACAGTAGGCGCAAACCTGCCATTCACTTGGAAACACACCCGCTGGAATGAGCTATATCCTCAGATTTCCTGCGCGTAGGATCAGCGGGTTCTCCAACACCACGCCTGCGTCGTTGTAATCGTAGGCAATACGCTGACGCATGCCACTTTCTTCCAGGATCAAACTTGGAAAGCCTTCAGCCCCTAAGGCCGCTGCCTGCTGGATCTCATTAACTAACGCACGCTGTGTCTCTGGGCAATGAAGCCGCTGCGCAAATTCACTCTCATCCAAGCCTATTTGAACAGCCAGTTTGATCAATGTATTGTCATCCGAAGGGTTTTCCGCATTTAAATAGTAGGCTTTCTGGATCGTCTCAATCATTGCTTCTTCCAGCCCTGCATCAAGCTGTCTGGCAGCGATCACTGCCCGGCAAGCAGGCCAAGTCGAGCGTCTTGGTTCACACAGGCGCCAGAAGTCAAAATTGAATTGAGTACCGGGCACAACCTGCATGATTTTTACCCATGTTTGCTGCAGAAAGCGCTGCAGTTCGTCAGGCATTTTGTCATGATTATCCGCAGCCAAGCCACCCAACAGCCGCTGTGTAAGAATGGAGTCAGGCAAGCCGGATTTGATCTTTGCCCAAGTAGGTTTGAAAGCCCAACACCAGCTGCACATCGGGTCATGGACGTAATAAAGTGTTGCTGACATTACAAGCCGCCTATTCTGAACGCAGCATCCAGGCGAATAATTTCACCGTTCAGCATGGGGTTCTCGATAATGTCCCGAGCAAGCCGGGCATATTCCTCCGGCCGACCAAACCGGTGTGGAAACGGGACACCTGCAATCATTTTATCGACTTCGCTTTGGCGCAGTGCGCCGACCATGGGGGTTTCAAACAAGCCTGGCGCAATCGCAACCACACGAATGCCATAGCGGCTAAACTCTCTTGCCAGGGGCAAAGTCATACCTGCAATGCCGGCTTTTGCCGCCGCATAAGACACCGCTCCAATTTGCCCTTCTATCCCCGAAATAGACGATGTATTGACAAAAACGCCTCGCTGCCCCTGCTCATCAGGCATGCGCTTAATCATTTGCTCTGCCGCCAACCGAATAACGTTGAAGGTGCCATTAAGATGTGTATCGATGACTTTTTTGTGGTTGGCAAAAGGCAGGGCTTTTCCGCCACTGATCACTTTTTCGGATTGACCAATTCCCGCGCAGTTAACCACAATTGACGGGCTTTCATGCCACTCTGCAAGCGCGACAAGTGCCGATTCCACCGCCTTTTCGTCGGTAACATCACAGGCCAATGCCAGCCCGCCAATATCTTTTGCGACACCCTCTGCACGAGTGATATCCCTGTCCAGCACGCCCACTTTTGCCCCCTCTGTTGCCAAGCGTCGTGCCGTGGCTTCTCCCAGACCCGAGGCAGCCCCCGTGACCATTGCCACTTTATTGTTTATTTGCATAACCTCACCCTCTTTTTATACGGTGTTTTATATTCGATCTTTCTCGGATGCGCTCACTCAAATATTGTGAACAAAATCCAGCATTCGACTATACTCCCCACATTTTTTAAACCATAGCGCCAGGAGTGACATTAAGATGCACCTCGACCCGATTATGCCTTATTTAGTTGGATCGATTCTGGCTGTCTTAATACTCGGCCTATGTCTACGAGCAATTCGGCAACCTTATGTCATAGGCTATTTGATTGCGGGCGTTTTACTCGGACCCCATGGACTGGCACTTGTTGAGGATGAAGCCTTATTAGCGCGTTTAGGTTCGGTTGGCGTTGTACTGCTGTTATTTTTTATCGGTATGGAAGTTTCGCCTAACCAGCTGATTGAGCGCTGGAAAGTTGCCATTATTGGCACATTTCTGCAGATCTTCATTAGTGTGGGCTGCGTCTGGCCAATGGGTGTTTACTTTGACTGGTCAGTTGAACGCATTGTGCTCATCGGGTTTGTGATCAGCCTGAGCAGTACTGCTGTCGTGATGAAACTGCTGCAAGATTGGAACGAGTTTGATTCGAAGGCAGGCCAAAATGTATTGGTAATCCTCTTGGCACAGGATTTAGCAGTGATTCCCATGCTGATTACGCTCGCTATGCTCGGTGGCGCCGAGCAGGATACCGGGAATATCTGGCTGCAACTTGCCGGCGCCGTTCTGATGATTGCATTAGTGGCTTACATTGCAGTCAAAAAGACACTCCACCTTCCACTAAGCCGGCTTCTCCGTAATGACCATGAAATACAGATATTTGCCGCGTTGTCTATTTGCCTGGGCTTGTCATTGCTCACCGGTCTTATTGGCCTCTCCACAGCGTTAGGAGCCTTTGTTGCGGGGATGATCATCGGCGCAGCCAAAGAAACACAATGGGTTCACCACAGCCTGGAATCCTTCCGGGTAATTTTTGTTGCATTATTTTTTGTGTCTATTGGCTTACTGGTCGACCTTGAATTTATCGCCGAATACTGGGGGCAAATTGCATTGCTCGTGATATTGGTTATTCTAACGAATACTTTCATTAACGGCGTTATCCTGAAATTACTGGGTGAAAGCTGGCGAGATAGCCTTTACGCGGGCACCTTGCTGTCCCAAATTGGAGAGTTCAGCTTTGTCTTAGCGGCGGTTGGCATTCAAGCTCATATCATTTCTGATTACGGCTATCAGCTAACTGTGGCTGTCATCTCAATTACATTACTGATGAGCCCACCATGGATTATGTTCATCAAATATATCATCAAGAGGCCGCCACACTCACCCTCTCAAGCCCTTTAGAAATAATTGTTCCGTTTTGAGAGATACAGCAGGCCGGTTGATTCAGACAACCCGGCTGCTTTTTAATCTTCGGTGGGCTGATCCGCCTGATCGAACAAAGATCGGCTTATCAGCCAGTAGATAACCCCTAAACTCAGTGCCATGGCTGCGTAAGCCGCCATAATAGCGGCATCGTATTCTTTGGGGTCAAGCACTAAAAACTTCCTTGCCAAGGCAAGAATGGCGATTAAAACGACGATCCTGACTTGGATCAGCAAGCTCTTTCTCTCCAATATGGCATTTAATGAGTTGCGGAACTCAAACGCGATTAATAACGTCAGCAACATGCCAAAAGTTGTCTGAAATGCCGTGAAGTCAATATGATTTGTTAACTGTTGTTGAAACAGCTGAAAAACATTGCTTGTCAGGCGAATCACAGCCACCAGGATCACAATAGCCAAAATACCACTGACAAAAACAGTGACTAAATAATCAAAACGGTCAAACCAGTCTAGCTCGGGCCATACTGACTTTAATTGCTGAATACCTTTTTTGGACGATTGCTTCACCTCATCGTTTTTCAAACCCACCACCTCTCAGTAGAATAGCCCAGTGTTCTTGTAACATGGATGCGTCCTATAATGCATCACTATCCGTGACCAATGACACGTGTTAAAACGTAACCCACGCTGGACCACAGAAGCAACAATATTGTTCCTTTATTCAAGGGCCATGAATGAACCAGACAACACTATTCTTTAACGCCTCGCCCAATAACAAGCAACAGAAATCTGCGCGGCTCAGATACATAGGGTTTCAGTGCCTCATAGTGTTTATTTTGTTATCACTCAATGGCCTGCATGCAGATGAAGCGCAGAACCCACGCACGGCCCTCCACGGGACATTTGAGAACAAGCCGGCGAACCTGCAGCAATTACAAACAGAATTATCCGAGCGCATACGCTCATTAGAGCAAATTGAATCACCCTCAGCTCAGAAAAAAGATGAGCTATCCTGGTTGCGGAAAGCCAACGACTACGTACAGCAAACACTCATATCTATCGACCGAACACAGTCACACGTCCGAGCATTGCAACAAGCACCACTCGCGTTGAAAACCGTCCAGGAACAGCTCCCAACACCAATCCCCGAATCGATCAAGCTTGATAAAAATTTACCCTTGGAAACTGTCGAATCCCAGCTGGAAACGGCAAAGAGTGAGCTTGATAACGCTCAAAGACGCCGTGAAACACTCGACGCTGAAGCCACACAACGGCTCGAAAGACAGCAAAGCATCATAAAAGAACTCTCTACGGCACAATATCGCCTGAATGAACTCAATCAAATACTCATTACACCACCCGCCAACCGTGTGAGCGGGGGCAATGGTGCCAGGCAGGAAGCTTTAGCTGCTGAACAAACTTACCTCCGGCAGTACATTGAGGAGCTGCAACAAGAAAACCAAAGTTATGACGCCCGGCGCGAACTCTTACGCGCTCGACGTCAACTGGCGGAAAAACAAGTGCTGGCCGCTGAAAAACAGGTCACTGCGTTGGAGCGCGCTGTCAGCCAGCTCCGTACTGAAGCAGCCGCCCAGGTGGTGCAAGCCGCTGATGCATCAATTGTCGCCAGTGCCAATGCCCACCCTCTTATTCGTATCGTCACGGATGAAAACCGTCAGCTTGCCTCTGAGCTTGCTCATGTTCTTGCCCTCACAACACGCGTCGCTCAAGATCAAAATACTGTCAGCGACCTACTGAGTGTGACTCGCCGACAATTCGACAGTATCCAAGAAAAAGTGACTCAAATCGGTTTAACTGATGCCATCGGCTTAAAGTTAAGAAATGACCGGAACCAGCTGCCTGATATTGCTTATTATCGAACCCAGCTCAAAGCACATCGCGAGGCAATGAATCACATCCAACTGAAGCGCCTGGAACTCGAGGACCGCTTAGTGGAGTTAGTGGACATAGAACGGGAGGCCCGCCGACTGGTTGATGCGGCACAAGTACAAGTGACAGAAGTCGAACAACAGGAGCTCCTCTCATCACTGCAAACCTTATTGGAAGAGCAAAAAACACGCTACTTACCTGAACTGATCAAAGCCTACGATACGTACTTTAACCAGCATCTTTTTCCGCTCATGGAAAAAGAACAATTGTTAATTGAGGTTGTGAGAGACTACAAGAAGCTGATTGACAGTCACATCCTGTGGATACAAAGCGCCTCCCTGCTGAACCTCAACGATATAAAGCAGCTAACAAACTCTGTTCAGTGGTTGTTGAGCGTATCAGCCTTATCTAAACTGGCCGTGCAACTGGGAAAAGACCTCCTCCAAAACCCGACAACCATCATTCCACCGCTACTCTTAATTACTCTCTTACTCATTACACGAAGACGATTGAAAAGGAAGCAGTTGTCTTTGAGTCGCTCAGCCGGGTCACTACATACTGCGACATTAACGAACATCTTGTTATCAATCGTGTTAACACTGTTAAGTGTGATCCCCTGGCCATTGCTCATGTATCTGATTGCCTGGCGCACCGGTGAAATACACACAGGTTCTGCCCATTCCTCAGCCATTGCAGCGGGGTTGATGTCCGCAGCCTGGGTCTTATTTTTTGGGTTATTAGTGCGCCGCTTTACTGCAAAAAGTGGCTTATATGAGACACACTTCGATTGGTCAAAAGCGGACCTTTTGCTGATCCGGCAACAGTGGCGCTGGTACTTTCCTCTGGCCACCGTACTCGTATTCGTTTTAGCCTCGACATTGAGTCAGTCCACAAAAGCACATCAAGACTCCTTGGGGCGCATCGCATTCCTTGCCTTTATGTTCTGTACAGCATGGCTGGTTTACCGCCTGACACGCCCAACAACAGGGTTACTTAAAAACGTGATTGAACGCGAGCCAGGCAGTTGGGTTGCGCGCCTGTCGGGTATCTGGTTTCCTGCATTAGTGGCAACACCACTTGCACTGGCTTTGGCGGCACTTTTGGGCTACCAATACACGGCTGTGCAAATTGGCTTACACTTGGCGTTTTCTACCGGCCTGATCTTTGTGATTGCCCTCATTAAATCACTGCTTATCAGAGGGCTCCGCATTGCCCAGTACCAACTGTCACTGCAAGCAGCCGAAGCTTCTGCCCCTTCATCACCTTCACAAAATAAAACATTTGACGAGACGCCTTCCTCTGGCGAGCTTGTCCATGCAGAAGATGACAAAGAACCCAAACTTGATGCTGCCGCCATTAATGCGCAAACGATGCGGCTACTCAACAGTGTCTATTGGATCGCGATTATTGTTGGCCTCTATGTTATTTGGTCTGGTATTTTACCGGCCTTCAACCTGCTCAACGACATTGTACTCTGGCAGAATGAAATAAGCGGCAGCGGAAGCGACAGCACGACCCAAGTACCTGTCACACTGGCGAATCTCCTGCTCGCCGTTGTTGTCCTCATCATGACCTTTTTTGTCAGCCGCAATATTCCAGGCTTACTCGAAATCGCTATATTACAACGCTTGCCATTTTCACCCAGTGCACGATACGCCATCGCAACGATCGTTCGCTATGCTTTGATCATCATAGGTTTGGCAATGACATTTAGCGCCATCGGTATTGGCTGGTCGAAAGTACAATGGCTCGCAGCAGCTATTACGGTGGGACTGGGCTTTGGTTTACAGGAAATATTTGCAAATTTTGTTTCCGGGTTAATCATCTTATTCGAACGCCAAATTCGCGTCGGTGACGTGGTCACAGTGGGTGATATCAGCGGCAGAGTCACCGGTATACAAATGCGTGCAACCACCATTACTGACTGGGACCGGAAAGAGCTGATTATTCCGAACAAGGAATTTGTCACAGGACAGGTCATCAACTGGTCGTTGAGTGACACCATTCTACGCTTAGTAATCCCTGTTGGGATCGCCTATGGCTCAAACACTCACTTGGCTTATGACACATTACTCGCTGTCGCCCGAAATCACCCAAATGTACTCGACGAACCGGCCCCCACAGTTCGCTTTATGGCATTTGGTGCGAGCTCCCTTGATTTTGAGCTACGTGTATTCATCCCGCACATCGACTTTTTGCTCGATACCAAACACGAGTTGCATATGGAGATTGACCAACAATTTCGTGCAGCCGATATTGAAATAGCCTTTCCTCAAAGAGATATTCATATACGTGACATCACTCCTTTTGACCCAAAAGCCATTTTTCAAAAAGGCAAAGAAGGCGAGCAATAACCCTCTCGCTTTAGCAAAACGCTATCCGGACAAATGCCGTACGATCACTTTTTGAGAAAACAATAAAAACTTCAAGAGCCGAGGACTATGGAATATTTTAAAAAAACGTATCATCCACCGGGTACAGCACCAGGAACACTGACCCAAACCCGTGAAGTTTCGGCTGAAGCACTTGCGATCCGACTCATTGACTACTCTGCCACCGACTTTTTGGAAAAAGAGCTCGCCACGATTGAAGAGTGTAAAGCCTATCTCGATAAAGTAAGCAACACTTGGATACATCTGCAAGGTCCTGCTGATGTGGATACGATTAAGAATGTTGGAGATATTTTTGGCCTACATTCACTGGCACTGGAAGACATCATTAATACTGGCCAACGGCCAAAAGTAGAAGAATACGACGAACAGCTGTTCGTTATTTTATCCATGCCTTACCTAAACAACAGAAAGGCGCATGTCGAACAAGTCTCTATTTTTCTTGGAGAAAATTACATCATTAGCTTTTGTGACGGCGATATCGACCCCTTTGACCCATTGCGCCAACGTTTGCGGAAACATAACGCACGGATTCGCCAACAACCCGCTGATTACCTCTTCTATTGCATTTTTGACTTAGTCGTCGATCAGGGTTATCCCGTACTCGAAAGCTTTGGCGAAGATATTGAAACCATTGAAGGAGAAATACTGAGTTTTGCGTCGGATAAGACGATGCTCGCTCAATCTCACGAAATACGTCGTGAACTGCTCCTTTTACGGCGCAGCCTCTGGCCACAGCGCGAACTCATCAACAATTTGCTTCATGGTGAACTGGGGTTGATCAGTGATAACACACGGGTCTACTTACGGGATTGCTATGACCACAGCACACAAATTATCGAACTGATTGAAAACTACCGCGAGATGGCCACAAGCTTAATTGAACTTTACCTGTCTTCTGCCAACCACCGGCTTGGAGATATCATGAAAGTATTGACCATTATTGCGACTATCTTTATCCCGCTGACTTTTGTCGTTGGGGTGTATGGAATGAACTTTAGCCATCCAAGCAGCCCTTGGTCCATGCCCGAGCTTCGCTGGTATTATGGATACCCGATATCATGGGGTATCATGATTGCCATAGTCATCGCAATGGTGATCTATTTTAAGCGTAAAAACTGGTTTTAGACAGCAAGCCCACAAGCAAGCTCCATGATACAAACCTAGACCCCTCTTGGCTGACCGATAAAAAAGAAAACGGTGACCAGTAGGCCTTTTAGCTGCTGTCTTAAACAGGAATATTCGGCGCAAGCATCTTTTTAGGGTCTACTCGCTCATCAAACTCACCCTCATCAAGGTAACCTAATTCAAGGGTCGCCTCTTTTAAAGAAATACCTTTTTCCCATGCCCGTTTTGCAACCTCAGCCGCCTTGTCATAACCAATAACCGGGTTCAACGCGGTTATCAACATGAGGGAACGCTGAATATTAAACTGGATTTGAGCCTCATTCACACGAATCCCTTGTACACAGTTGCTTCGAAAGCTCTCCATCGCCTCGGCGAGTAAGCAAATTGATTGCAAGGTATTGAAAATAATAACGGGTTTGAAGACGTTCAGTTCGAGCTGACCTTGAGACCCAGCAAAACTGACGCAAGCATCATTGCCAATGACTTGTGCCACGACCATGGTAAGCGCTTCAATCTGGGTGGGATTCACTTTGCCAGGCATAATCGAGCTACCCGGTTCATTCGCGGGCAATTGTAATTCATTTAGGCCACAACGTGGCCCACTGGCTAACCATCGCAGATCATTCCCTATTTTATACAACGCAACAGCCAGGCCACGCAGGCAACCATGAAAATTTACGATCTCATCGTGACACGCCAACGCCATAAACGTATTTTTTGCAGGCTCAAAAGACTGTCCCATTAAGCCACTGATTTCTTGGGCAACCCTTTCTGCCCATTCCGGGTGTGTATTCAGCCCGGTGCCTACAGCGCTTCCCCCAAGCGCTAGGAACCCAAGCGAAGACACCGATCGTTCCAGTTGCTCTGCGGCATATTGCAGCTGGGCAACATAGGCACTGAATTCCTGGCCCAGTGTAACCGGCGCAGCATCCATCAAATGCGTACGGCCAACTTTAACGCAATCAGCGAATGCATTCTCCTTTTCGGCAAGGGCTAGCGTTAAACGCTTTAACGCTGGTAACAAATTTTGCTGATACCGTTTCACAACGGAAATATGCATGACCGTCGGAAAAATATCATTGGAGGACTGTGAACAATTTACATGATCATTGGGATGCACCGGATCTTTACTTCCTCGATCATGGCCAGCAATTTCGTTGGCTCGATTCGCAATAACCTCATTGAGGTTCATATTGGTTTGTGTACCACTCCCGGTTTGCCACACCTTCAACGGAAACGCATCGGCATGCTGCCCAGCACTGATTTCATCACATGCCTGACAAATTAAATCAGTTTGTAGCGCTGGCAATAAACCCAGGTCATGATTCGTGCGAGCCGCCGCTTTTTTCACTAAAGCAAAAACCTGGATGAAATCTGCTGGAAAGCACTCACTACCTATTGCAAAATTATCTATAGAGCGCTGCGTTTGCGCGCCCCATAGTGCTTCAGTAGCAACGTCAATACTGCCGAGACTGTCGTATTCTTTTCGTGTCTTCATATTAGCCTCCCTGATCACACACTCGTGAGCTTTAGTTTTGAAACTAGGATAATAAAGTGATTTTTATGTAAAAATCACCACTTCGCTCATGCTTCCACCAAGCTGGTCAGCGCTCCTGACTTAGAACAACCTCTCTATGAGAGCCCAGAAAGATGTCAATAAAAACCATGAACACCCATTAATATTGAGCAGTAACAGGTTTTAAACAATGAACGCTTTCCTTAATAACTTTGTAGTCTTATTCAGCGTAATTGACCCGATTGGTGTTGCCTGGTTATTTGCTGCAATGACTCACGGAACAGCCCGACAAGAGCAACGCCGCATGGCGTATCGAGCTACGATCTTGGCCAGTATTATCCTGTTACTTTTCTTTTTTACAGGTACTGCATTGTTAGACTGGTTTGGTATTACGATTCCCGCATTCAGGATTGCGGGCGGGTTGCTGTTATTTTTGCTGTCGATTGATATGGTCTTTGCCCGGCACTCAGGCTTGCGGTCAACAACCTCTGCTGAACAGGATGAGGCCAGTCATAAACAAGATGTGTCCGTATTCCCACTGGCCTTCCCACTGCTCGCTGGACCCGGCGCAATCACCACAATCTTACTTATGGCTTCAGACAATACCCGCTATCTTTTTGACTGGGAAGTATTATTGGTCTTGATTCTGGTGATTTTCACAACACTGATTGCACTGTTGTATGCCCCTGTGTTAACCCGGTCCCTAGGTGAGACAGGCGCTAATGTGGTAAGCCGCATTTTAGGCCTATTGCTAGCAGCACTGGCTATGCAATACGTCGTAGATGGAATTAAGACGTCGTTTATGGCAACCGTATAAAGTGAATCTTAATTGTACTTAGGCCAGATTAAGATGATTCAGTGCTTATTGAATCAACCTAAAGCACCATCTTGCTTCAAAGCCTGAATTTCACTGTCAGTAAAGCCTAATGCGTGCAAGACATTTGCTGTGTCTTCACCTAAGGATGGTGCGGGTGTACGGCTTTTCTTGCTGAGGCCCGCGCGAAACAGCGGATTGACAAGAACGGGGATATCTCCTTCGACGGGATGTTTTTGTGTCGCCACTAACTCCCTCGCCGCAACGTTCTCAGAATGAAGGGCTTCATCGGGAGATAAAACAGGCACGACCGGTAAACCATGTTTTTCGAGCTCTTCAAGTACTTCCGACTGGCTTCGGGCTGCACAATAATCAGTAATCGCTTTTTTATAATCGCAAGCTCGATCCCCGTGCGTACTGTGACGCGCATCCGGCATTTCATCGGGGTTAATAAGTTCCTCACAACCGGCAATTTGGCAAAACCGCTCCCATAATGGGGCTTCCAGTAACGCAACTGAAACAGCTTTATTATCTGCTGTTGCATAGGTACTGTAACGTGGGTTACCCCCCCACAGCTGCATCATGGGATACCCTTCACCACCAGCAGTCCGGGCTTTTGCCCCACTTAGTATCACATTACTCATGCTGAACAGCGAATCAAACATTGCAATATCCAAATAAGCACCATTGCCTGTTTTCATATGCCGAATAACAGCACTCAATACACCGATTGACGCCATTGTCGCCGCCGCATAATCAGCTGCCTGAAACCCAGGCATATGTGGCACCTCATTGCCTTCGGCGGTTAGAGTCATCAGACCACTCATACTTTGTACCGCTAAATCGTGCCCTGATACATTAACCCAAGGTCCACTCTGCCCAAACCCACTGAACGAGCAATAAATAATCCCTCTATTCAACGCTTTTGCTGTACTGTAATCAACACCTAGCTTTTTTGATACACCGGGCCTGAATGATTCAACAACCACATCAGCTGACTCCATCAGCCGATGTGCAATGCATTGACCAGCCTTCGTACGTAAATCCAGTGTAATGCTTTTCTTGTTTCCATTGACGCTGTTGTAATAAACACTGCTCTGTTGATAGAGAGGTGGATTGTAGCGACTGGCATCACCCAATTTAGGTTCTTCCACCTTAATCACAACAGCGCCTAAGTCTCCAAGCATTTGTGTACACCAGGGACCAGGCAGAAGGCGACTGAAGTCAATAACAGTTACGCCATCTAATGGATAAGTTTCGCTACTAGTGCTCATAGGTTGGGCTCCATACCTCTGTTACAAACAAAAAAGGGAGCACAAGCTCCCTTTAAGTCAGATGCATAGATTTTGTTATTTTGATTTTTTAATTTTTTGTATCAGGCTCAGGCGAGCTGCTGCTTCCGCAAGTTCACGCTGAACTTGTGTAAAATCAATAGAGTCTTTCTGCTCTCTTAATGCTTCTTCAGCGCGCTCTTTTGCTGCAATAGCCTCAGCTTCGTCGATATCAGCGGCCCTGATCGCTGTATCTGCCAAGATCGTAACAACACTTTTTTGCACTTCTAAAATACCGCCAGAAACGAAAAAAGATTGCTCTTCCCCGCTACTCAAAGTTACGCGTATCTCACCAGGTTTAATGCGCGTCACTAATGGCGCATGGCGAGGTGCAATACCTACCTCGCCCATTTCAGCTGGAGCAACAAGCATTGTAACAGGCCCTGAATAGACTTGTTTTTCTGCACTCACTACATCCACATGCATTGTCATAGACATAATCTATACCCGTCTGTTAAGCAGACTCCGCTCTTTCAACAGCCTCGTCAATACTACCGACCATGTAAAAAGCTTGCTCTGGAAGATGATCGTACTCACCTTCGAGAATACCTTTGAAGCCCGCAATGGTGTCTTTTAAGGAAACATATTTTCCGGGAGAACCCGTGAATACTTCAGCGACAAAAAACGGTTGCGACATAAAACGCTGAATTTTACGTGCCCGGGCAACAGCGAGTTTATCTTCTTCGGACAATTCATCCATACCCAAAATAGCGATAATGTCGCGCAACTCTTTATAGCGTTGCAAAATTCCCTGTACACCACGCGCCACATCGTAATGCTCTTGGCCAATGACGAGTGGATCAAGCTGACGACTTGTGGAATCTAACGGGTCAATAGCGGGATAAATACCCAACTCGGCAATATTCCGGGACAGTACAACTGTCGCATCCAAGTGAGCAAAGGTTGTCGCGGGTGATGGATCCGTCAAGTCATCCGCAGGCACATAGACTGCCTGGATTGATGTGATCGAGCCGGTTTTAGTCGATGTGATTCGTTCTTGCAGAACACCCATTTCTTCTGCCAGAGTTGGCTGATAACCTACCGCTGAAGGCATACGTCCTAACAGAGCTGAAACTTCTGTTCCCGCCAGAGTGTAACGGTAAATATTGTCAACAAAGAGTAGAACGTCCCGCCCTTCATCACGAAACTTTTCCGCCATGGTTAAGCCGGTCAATGCAACACGTAATCGGTTGCCCGGTGGTTCATTCATCTGACCATAAACAAGGGATACTTTATCAAGAACATTTGAGTCTTTCATTTCATGATAAAAATCGTTCCCTTCACGTGTCCGCTCACCAACACCAGCAAATACGGAGAATCCAGAGTGCTCAATCGCAATGTTCCGGATCAGCTCCATCATGTTTACAGTTTTGCCAACACCAGCTCCACCGAAGAGACCTACCTTACCACCTTTGGCAAAGGGGATGATCAAGTCGATTACCTTGATACCCGTCTCCAGAATTTCTGCACTTGATGCCTGCTCTGCATAGGTTGGAGCCGCACGGTGAATGGGCATATATTCATCAGTCTCTATAGGACCTGCCTCGTCAATAGGACGGCCAAGAACATCCATAATGCGCCCCAGTGTTCCCGTACCAACCGGGACACTGATAGGAGCTTTGGTATTAACGACTGAAAGTCCTCGCCGCAAACCTTCAGAGGACCCCATAGCAATGGTTCTAACCACCCCATCACCTAATTGCGCCTGAACTTCGAGCGTTATATCGAGTTCATCAATTTTTAAGGCGTCATAGACTTGTGGAACGGAACCTCGTGGGAATTCCACATCTACGACAGCACCAATAATCTCAACTACGGTTCCAGAACTCATTATCAATTCCCCAGGAATATAAACTTAAATTATTTACTTAAACAGCAGCAGCACCGCCGACAATCTCTGCAAGCTCTTGTGTGATCGAGGCCTGCCGCGCTTTGTTGTATACGAGCTGCAAGTCATCAATCAATTCACCGGCATTTTCTGAGGCACTTTTCATTGCGACCATTCGTGCCGCCATTTCGCATGCAATATTCTCTACCACGCCCTGGTATACCAAGGACTCAATATATCTTACTAGTAAATGATCAAGAACCGCTTTAGCTTCTGGCTCATAAATATAGTCCCAATGCTGCCTCAGCTCTTCTTCTTCAGAAGGTACAAGCGGAACGAGTTGGATTGCCTCAGGGGACTGCGTCATTGTATTAACAAACTTATTGTGGATAAGGTAGATCTTGTCAATCTGACCTTCACTGTACGCATCGAGGACAACTTTTATCGACCCAATAAAGTCCTCAAGGTGTACGGTGTCACCGAGTTCAGCCACATTTGCAATCGATTTAACACCAATACGTTTAAAGAACTCCGCAGCTTTTTTCCCGATAGTAACAACATCAACATCTATATTTTGCTCAGACAGTTGTTTTATTTCCGATACAGCCCGTTTGAACAAGTTAATGTTTAAGCCGCCACACAAACCTCGGTCAGTTGAAACAACAATCATTCCTGCCCGCTTAACGGATTCTCTTGGTGTTAAAAACGAGTGCTTATACTCACTATTTGCGTGCGCAACATGCCCGATTACTTGAGACATTTTTTCTGCATACGGACGTGTCGCTTCCATTCGAAGTTGAGCATGACGCATTTTACTGGCAGCAACCATCTCCATTGCCTTGGTAATTTTTTGCGTACTTTGGATACTTTTTATCTGCGTACGAATTTCTTTAGCGTTGCTCATCTTTATCGCTTCCTAAAAATCTGATGACCTACCAAACACCCTTGGATTTAAAATCATCAAGCGCTTTCGCCAACTCGGACTTAATATCATCGTTATAATCGCCAGACTCGTTAATAGTATCGAGTAGACCTGAATAATTACTCCGAACAAAATCATGCAGCGCCGCTTCAAAACTAACAACTTTTTCTGAATCTACATCATCTAAATAGCCTTCATTTGCTGCAAAAAGTGAAACAGCCATTTCTGCAACAGAAAGCGGAGCGTATTGCTTTTGTTTCATTAATTCAGTCACACGCTGACCATGCTCAAGCTGCTTTCGTGTCTGCTCATCTAAGTCTGATGCAAATTGGGCAAACGCAGCGAGTTCACGATACTGAGCAAGTGCCAAACGGACGCCACCACCAAGCTTTTTAATAATAGTTGTCTGAGCAGAACCACCTACACGAGATACAGACAAACCAGCGTTAATCGCCGGCCGTATACCAGCATTGAAGAGATCCGTTTCAAGAAAAATTTGCCCGTCTGTAATGGAAATCACATTCGTCGGAACAAAGGCCGATACGTCACCTGCTTGTGTTTCAATAATAGGAAGAGCCGTTAACGAACCAGTTTTACCTTTTACCTTACCACCTGTCACTCTTTCAACGTAGTCAGCATTAACCCTCGCTGCACGCTCTAACAACCGAGAGTGGAGATAAAAAACATCACCAGGATAGGCTTCACGACCAGGAGGACGTCTCAACAACAGGGAAACCTGGCGATACGCCCAAGCCTGCTTGGTCAAGTCATCATAAATAATGAGAGCGTCTTCACCTTTATCACGGAAATATTCTCCCATGGCACACCCTGCATAGGGTGCAATGTACTGAAGTGCCGCTGGATCTGCCGCTCCAGCCGCGACGACAATCGTATGATCCATGGCACCATGCTCTTCGAGCTTTCTCACAACAGCCGCAATTGATGATTGCTTTTGACCAATCGCCACATAAATACATTTAATGCCTGTATTTTTCTGATTGATGATTGCGTCGATTGCAACCGCAGTTTTACCAATTTGGCGGTCACCAATAATCAATTCACGCTGACCACGGCCGATGGGCACCATGGCATCAATGGACTTAAGTCCAATTTGAACAGGTTGATCGACTGATTGCCGATCAATAACGCCCGGCGCTACTTTTTCAATGGGTGAGGTTTCGGAGAACTCTATCGCACCCTTGCCATCAATCGCTTGTCCAAGCGGATTAACAACACGTCCCAACAGGCTTTCACCAACAGGGACCTCTAAAATTTTCCCTGTACAGCGAACAGTATCACCTTCTGAGAAGCCTGCTGTTGACCCAAGAACAACAGCACCAACCGAGTCTCTTTCCAAGTTAAGTGCCAGCCCGTAGACCCCACCAGGAAACTCAATCATTTCCCCTGACATCACGTCATTCAGACCATGAATACGTACAATGCCATCAGCTAGACTAACGATAGTCCCTTCTGACTGCGCTTCCGTTGAAATATCCAAATTATCTATGCGCTGTTTAATCAGCTCACTAATTTCGGAAGGGTTAAGTTGCATGAGTTAATTCCTCAATATCGTAATCTTTTACGGTGTATGCGTTATGCGCGCATGCTTATACAGCTAAAGCATGCGTTAGCTTCTCAATACGCCCTTTTAAGCTACCGTCGATGACAATGTCGCCTACCCGGATGAGCACACCGGAGACCAAACTTTGGTCAGTACTGACGTTGACAGAAACACTTTTATTAAAGCGTTTTTCAAGCGCATCGCGTAATTTATTAATTTTTACTTCATCCAGCTCTGTTGCAGAAACCACATCTGCTTTGACCAAGCCCCCAGCACTACTTCTCAGCCCCTCGAAGAGCACTCTCACATAAGGCATGAGAGTCAAACGACTGTTTTCAGCCATTATCTTGATGAAATTTTCTATTTCCTCAGGAACTGGCTGACAAAGATCTATCACTAGCTGGGCCTTTTCCTCTCGACTAAGCCGAGGGCCATTAATGACAGACTTTACTTTATGTTCGCTGACAACTTGTTCTAAAAAAGCAAGTTTTTCATCCCAAATATCATAGGCGTCGTGCTCTGACGCTGACAAGAATGCGGCTTTTGCATAAGGCCGTGCTGCTGTAATTAGCTCAGACATTTCTCTCTTGCCACCATTCTTTAAATTTGAGCCACAAGATCGTCAAGGGTTTTTTCATGAACAGAAGAATCAATCTCTTTGCTCACGATTCGCTCTGCTCCAGCTATCGCAATAGAAGCAACCTGTACTCGAAGCGCTTCTTTAGCCCGCTGGATTTCTTGTTCAATCTCAGCTTGAGCCGACGACTTAAGCCGCTCACCTTCTTCTACTGCAGCTGTTTTGGCGTCTTCAATAATTTCATTTCGACGCTTTTCTGCCTGACTGATAATTCCAGCCGCTTCAGCCTTAGCCTGTTTAATGACTTCCGTTGCTCTTTCTTGCGCGAGAACTTGTTCTTTCTGCCCCCTATCTGCAGCAGCTAAACCCTCAGCAATTTTCTCTTTTCTTTCGTTGAGCGCATTAATAATCGGAGGCCAAACGTACTTCATAACGAACCAAACAAAAACAAAAAATGCAATTGATTGTCCGATTAGCGTGGCGTTTATGTTCATATCATTTTCGCTAGAAGTTATTTAAAACAGAGCTTACACAACTTAAATAAAGTGCAGAGCTCGCTCTTGAGATCTTTTTAACCAGCAACAGCAAAAAGAACGTACAAGGAAATACCCACAGCAATCATTGGAACAGCGTCAACAAGACCCATCACAATAAAGAACTGTGTTCTCATCATAGGAATCAGCTCAGGTTGACGAGCAACACCCTCCAAGAACCGACCTCCAAGCACGCCAATACCAATGGCAGCGCCCAAAGCACCCAGTCCCATCATTAAACCGCCAGCTACAAACAAAAGTGCGTTAGCAATTTCCATTATTATCTCCAATGAAAAATGTGTAATTAAACTCTAGTGATGTTCTTGATGAGCCATATCCATATATACAATGGTCAGCGTCATAAAAATAAACGCCTGCAGTGTAATAATCAGGATATGAAAAATCGCCCAACCCAGTTGAAGTACACCGCCGAACAGACCCATTGCCCAGCCAGCGCTATACATTAAAGCAATCAAAATAAAAATCGTTTCGCCCGCATACATGTTACCGAAGAGCCGCAGCGCCAAAGAAACAGGCTTTGATATCAGGGCAACACCCTCCAGTACCAGGTTAACCGGCATACCAACCTTCCCAAATGGTTGAAATGCAAGTTCACCGAAGAAGCCGCCCGCGCCCTTAATTTTAAAGGAGTAATAAAGCATGAGCCAGAAAACCCCGAGAGCCAATCCAAAAGTGACGTTAGGGTCCGTACTGGGTACAACTTTGAAATAGACATGATGAGGATCTGCTCCAAACGCCGCACCTATGGCTTGAGCCAACATGGGCAGCCAATCAACAGGTAGCAAATCCATGAAATTCATTAAAAAGACCCATAAAAATATGGTCAGTGCAAGTGGCGCCACATAATCATTTTTTGCAGTAAAAGAGCCTCGAACACTCTCATCAACAAACTCGACAATCGCTTCAGCAAAATTCTGCAACCCACCAGGAACACCGCTTGTAATTGATTTGGCAACCTTCCTAAATACCCAATAGAACACGAAACCCAAGAACAAGCTCCAGAACATAGAGTCAAGATGAATAGCCCAAAAACCCATCTCTTTTGCCTGCTCCGCACTCTCTGCAAAGCTCAGCCCATTCTCAGGATGAAAACCAAGTGTCAGATTTTGCAGGTGGTGCTTTATATATCCCGCTGATGTTAAACCTTCACTTGCCATAATTAATCCGCATTAACTTATATGGTTGTTAAAAATTTTAGGCGAAATAACCAAACTGACTATTTGCGCGACTACGAAACCAGCAACAACTGCCATTGGTTCCAAGGGATTTACCGTAATAAAAATTGCAATCATCGTGACGATTACAATTGAAAACTTTTCCAACTCAGCCAAGTAAATCGAAAAAATAATTTGCCTGGCTTCAGTTTTATTGTTTGCAAAGGTCCTAATGGCAAACCATAAATTAGCCAGCACAAAAACCAAACCACCAATCCATGCCGAACAAGCAACGACACCCTCTACTACCGTAGAGGCTAAAGCAGCCATTAGGGAAATAACAAAAACCTGCACCCCTGCTAGCTTAAACGCAGCTCCGACCTTCCCAGACAACTCTTTAATCCTTGTTGCTGCGGCCACAGGCCTTGTTAAACAAAACGCCGCGAATTATATAAAGCAAATGAAACCGGGTCAACCGAACTTCGGGCGAAAAAAACGGCTTTCTCCCCGAAAAAACCCCATCGCCCCGAGCAACTAGGCTTAATATCAGTCACAATGTGCGGCTCAAAAATCATTTGAATAATCAATGCTTAAACACATTTATTCACCTCTAGTAAACTCTAGAAAAATACCCTTTCGCAGCTAAACTACTCAATGTGAATTTGCTGACTAAATTTTTTATGTAAAACTTAAGATGTATTTTTTCAACACAAAAACCCGTCGCACTCTTGGCCGTTCAGTAGGCTCGCTGACGATCCTCTTACTCTCCCCAGGGTGCACAACCTTAGCACCACACCACGCGCTTTCCAGTCCGGCCATTGAATACCGCTCCTCTGAACTGGCAACTCACTGCTTAGCACAATACGAACATTTTGATGAGACCGTGAAAGAGCACAAAGCAGCCGACAGTGGAGCGACTCGTATTCCAGGATACCCTTACTTAAGAACGAACCGGTTCTTAGCCTCATTTCAGCACGAACTGGATTCTCAAGAAAAACTCACCTTCTGGCTGAGTGAAATGGCTAAAATCGACAACAAAAAACGTCAGATTGAATACAAGAACCTCCCTCTTAGCACCCAAAAGAAAATCAGCCCCCAAGGGGAAAAAGCCCTTTTTAATCAGCTCAAAAACTGCTCGGACTGGCTCCAACACCAAGACATAGCTCACCCTCAAAGCCTTCTCTACCTTAAAGAAAATGCTCAAGTACCCAGTGACTACAACCCGCATGCACGCTGGCCAGGTATCCATCCACTCGTTAACCTGTTCTTACGCAAAGGGGTAGCAGACTGGCACGAAGCCGTTCACGAAACATTCACCAACCAAAGGCCCTCGGCAGTAAACTCAAGCCTTCCATTAATTCGATACGGTCCAGAAAAAATCCTGTCAGCGCAAGAGAAAAAAATCACCCTCTCTGACCTCAAACAAGCCACTAAAAACCCACTAGGTGCGCCAGATGTGGACGACCGATTGATGCAGAAACTTTTCCTAACATTTGCACCTATTTGGGAGATTGAAACGCAAACAGGCGCAGACCTCATCGGCAGCCCTTACTGGAAAAGCACCCAGCAGCCTGATGTGGACACAAAAGCCCGTGTACAGTTCACGTACCCCACTTACACACGCCTAAATGGTCACAGCCTTCTTCAGTTGAACTACGTCATCTGGTTTAAAGCTCGCCCTAAAACAAATATTTTTGACTTACTAGGAGGACAGCTTGATGGTTTAACGTGGCGCGTGACATTAGATGCCTCCGGCAACCCCCTCTTGTATGATGCTATACATAATTGCGGGTGCTACCACATGCTTTTTCATGGCCCAGGCCTGACTCCCAAGCCAACCTTCTCAAAAAATATTGAACCCCCTTTATTACTACCCGCTCCCTCTTTTTCCAACGCACAACAGATCACTATCAAACTATCTGCCAGAGACCACCAAATACAGGCCGTTTTTTCTGAAAAAGACACAACCAGCGATATATCGTACACGCTTAAACCCTACCAAGAGCTGTTGGCGCTTCAAACCCCAAAGGGGTACCAAAGTCTCTTTGACAAAAAAGGCTTTATTTCCGGCACAGAACGAGCAGAGCGATTTTTCTTCTGGCCCACAGGAGTAACCAATGCTGGCGCGATGCGGCAAAAAGGACGGCATGTAACGGCGTTTATCAGCGAACGCCATTTCGACGACCCGAGGCTTATCGAAGAACTGTTTATACGCCGCTGACGAAACATTAAAGTCCCTGCATGGATTGATAAGGCATGACAGCAAAACAACAACCTAGAGGCTTTTGACCCGCCGGCCAACACCCTGATCTGAATCAACAAAACAAAAAACATTCATGGAATAATTAACAAAAAATTAACGTAGCCGAGACCCCTATGCTCACGGATGAACAACTAAAAAAGTACGGTTTTTTTAAACCGCTCACTGACGAAAGGGCGGCGGCCATCGTCGCATTAGCGAAGACGATCAACTTACCCGCCGATACCGAGGTTCTACGCGAAGGCCAGCAGGCCGACAATCTCTATCTGGTCCTCGAAGGCCGTTTGTCGCTCGCCATGTACGTCCCCGGGCGCGCACCGGAAAAATCGATCGTTTCCACCATCTCCCGTGGCGAATTGCTGGGCTGGTCCGCGCTGTTACCCGGTCGAATGTGGCAAGCCACCGCTCGGACGTTAAAGCCCACCCGCCTGCTCGCAATCGACGGCACCAAACTGCGCGAGCTGTGCGACCGCGACCACGAAATCGGCTACGCAGTCATGAAACATGTATTGACGGTCGTTGGTCAGCGACTGACCGAAAGCCGCCTGCAACTGCTAGATATGTTTGCTCATCCCGATGGCTGATCCGACCGCTACGCCGATGCTCACATTGCCCCCCGACGGCTTGAGCGAGCTGTTTGCCCTGCTCCAACAACAGGGCTGGCGCCTCGTCGGACCCACCGTGAGTAACGGCGCCATTATTTACGACGAAATCCAGTCGCCCGACGATTTGCCAACAGGCTGGACAGACCGGCAAGCACCCGGGCAATACACACTGGAAAAACGCGACGACCAGCGCTCATTCGGCTATGTTGTCGGGCCACAGTCGTGGAAAAAAGAACTGTTTCTGCCCCATGAAGTGGTACAAACCAGCTCTCTGAACAACGGCACGTTTCACTGGCACGGGGCAAACCCCAAACCCACACCCACCGCGTTCATTGGCGTCCGCGCCTGTGATCTCGCCGCCATCGGCATTCAAGATCGCGTATTCCTCGAGGGCACGTACGTCGACCCGCATTATCAGGCCCGCCGGGATGCAACGCTCATCATTGCGGTCAACTGTACAGAAGCCGGGGCCTTATGCTTCTGCGACTCGATGGGCACCGGACCACAGGCCAGACAGGGTTATGACCTCTGTTTGACGGAGTTCGACGATTACTTTTTGCTGGAAAGCGGCAGCGACCGCGGAAAAGCCATCGCCACACAACTCCCTGCCACCACCGCCAAACCTGAGCAACAGGCCGCGCTGACCACCGGCATTGATAATTGCCGCCAACAAATGGGACGAACCCTGAATACGGACGGCTTGCCCGAACTACTGTTTGGTAACCTCGAACACCCCCAGTGGGACGTGGTCGGTGACGCCTGCCTGGCATGCGGTAACTGCACCATGGTCTGTCCCACGTGCTTTTGCCACTCCATCGACGAAACACCGGACCTGGCCAGTGGACCGGCGGTGCGCGAACGCAGCTGGGACTCGTGCTTTTCCGAAGAACACTCGCACATCCACGGCTGGAGCTTTCAACCCACCGTCAAAGACCGCTACCGGCAATGGGCCACGCATAAACTCTCGTCCTGGCACAGTCAGTTTGGCACCAGCGGCTGTGTCGGTTGTGGCCGCTGTATCGCCTGGTGTCCGGTAGGCATTGACATCACTGAACAGGTCACAGCAATTCAGCACAGCCCAGCCGATCCGGCGCCGTTACCCGACTTTAAGCCCATCACCTGGCATGCACGCAAAGACCCGCTGCAAGCCGCCAGCGCACGCATTGAACACATCACACAAGAGACCCACGACGTCGTCACTTTAAAACTACAAATGCCCGACAATTACCGCGATCAACCTGGGCAATTCAATATGCTGGCCTTGCCCGGCATCGGTGAAGTGCCTATTTCCGTGTCTGGCGATGACGGCGGAGCCATCGAACACACCGTGCGCAATGTCGGCAAAGTCACCGCCGCGATCACAGCGCTCAGCGTAGGGGACACACTCGGTGTGCGGGGACCCTACGGTTCTACCTGGCCACTGGATCAAATGGCTGGTCGTCCAGTGACCCTGATCGCCGGTGGCATTGGCCTCGCCCCCATGCGCGGCGTTATTCGCCACCTGGTCAGCCAAACCCGAGACCCGGCAACCGAATGGGTCAGCGTGATTTACGGGGCGCGCGACCAAAACGCCCTCTTATTCAACAACGAACGTAAACAGTGGCCGACCAACCCAGCAGTCAAAGTGGCCATCACATTGGATCGTGCCTCAGCCGGCTGGCGCGGCAACGTCGGCACCGTCACCACCTTATTGCAGCGCAAGCACCAACCGATTCACGGCATCTATTTGATGTGCGGTCCGGAGGTGATGATGGCTGCAGTGATTCGACAACTGAGTCTCGACGGCGTACCGCCGGAGAACATTTACTTATCCATGGAGCGCAATATGAAGTGCGCAACCGGCCACTGCGGCCGTTGCCAGTATGGCCCGCACTTCATCTGCAAAGACGGCCCGGTCTTTAGCTATGCTCAAGTACGCCCCCTCTTCGGCACGCCCGGATTTTGACATGCCTGACACCCCTACCCCATCACCGCGACCCCGGCTCGGCGTATTCAAACTGGCCTCCTGCGACGGCTGCCAACTCACGCTGCTTGATTGCGAAGATGAGTTGTTACTACTGGGGGAACAAATTGACATTGTGCACTTTCCCGAAGCCACCTCGCCCGGCCAGCCACACGGGCCCTTTGATGTCGCAATCATCGAGGGTTCGGTATCAACGCCCGAACAACGGGACGAGGTTCAGGCCATTCGCCGCAACAGCACGATTCTCTTGACCATCGGCGCCTGCGCCACCAGTGGCGGCATTCAGGCGTTGCGCAACTTCGGCGACCACGACGACTACCGCCGCATCGTTTACGCCCAACCCGAGTACATCTCCAGTCTCGCCACCTCAACGCCGGTCGCCGATCACGTGCCCGTGGATTTTGAGTTGCGCGGCTGTCCGGTTAACAAACATCAATTGCTCGAACTGATCACCGCCTGCTTACGCGGCCGAACGCCGGCGATCAAAAATGAAAGCGTGTGTTTCGAGTGCAAGCGCAACGGCACCGTGTGTGTCGCCGTCACGCAGCAAATGCCTTGCCTCGGGCCGGTGACACACGCCGGTTGCGGCGCCATTTGCCCGGCGTTTAATCGCGGCTGTTTTGGCTGCTACGGCCCAAAGGAATCTGCCGCGACCGCACAGTTGGCGGAGCAGATGCGCGCCAATGGCCAAAGCAATGAGGCCATCAAACGCGCCTTCCGCCTGTTTACCGCCGGGTCCGAAGCCTTTCGCAAAGAGAGCCAACGTCATGAGTGATGAGCACACCGTTTCCGGGGAAAAAACCTACAAAGTTGACTTGCTCACCCGCGTCGAAGGAGAAGGCCGCTTTTACCTCAAGATCAAAGACAACCAGGTGGTCGAATCGAAACTGAATATTTTCGAAGCCCCGCGCTACTTCGAAGCCTTCTTGCGAGACCGCGCCATTGAAGAAGTACCCGATATCGTCGCCCGTATCTGCGGCATCTGTCCCGTGGCCTACCAATCGGGAGAGATAGGCGACGGGGCAGATG
>OBIC01000099.1_pt1 | contig 41567 bp, 36 predicted proteins | sample 1519831 | NCBI WGS metagenome assembly OBIC01 (sample SAMN03019805, study PRJEB22545) | beach sand metagenome | biome: beach; feature: sea beach; material: beach sand | place: USA: Municipal Pensacola Beach, FL | collected 2010-10-20 | depth 40-45 cm m
AATCATAGCCATGGGCATCGGCGGACCGGCAAGGCTGAGCTATAACGGGCCCGCATTCCGCTTTCAGCCGCCCGGCCGCGACCGCCCCTGCCAGTTCCTGCAGGCCGGGGTCGAATGTCTTGGCATCGACGACAAGGAAGCCGCCGATGCGGAGGTGCTGGCCGTCACCCTTGCCGCCGTGCAGGCAACCGGCCTGTCTGAATATGCAATCGAGATCGGCGATGTCGGATTGTTTTTCGGGCTGATCGACCAGTTGCAGTTGCCCGAACGGTGGCGGCTGCGGTTGAAACATCAGTTCTGGCGGCCCGGTCAGTTGCAGGATCTGATCAATCGGTTGAGCGGTGCGGATGGCGCCGGTGCTGACCGCACCGCGTTTCTTGCTGCTTTGGGTGCGCTGGATGGTGAGCAGGCGAAAGCAGCCGTCGAGGATGTGCTGCAAATGGCGGGGATTGCCCCCGCCGGTGGCCGTACCATCGACGAGATTACCGTGCGCTTCCTCGAACAGGCAGCCGATGCGCGCAGCGGCGCCCTGTCGCAGGAGATTGTGGCGCTGTTTGACGCCTTTTTCGATATCAGCGGCGGGTGTGCGGGTGCGATTGCCGGATTGCGCGATCTGACGCGGCAGGCGGGCATCGCTCTGGACGCTGAGATTGCCCGGTTCGAGCGGCGTTGCGATCTGGCAGACAAGCGCGGTGTGCCGGTTGATCAGTTGCGGTTTGCCGCGCGGTTCGAGCGCGGGCTGCAATATTATACAGGCTTTGTTTTCGAACTGCGCGCCCAGGCTGAGGGGGTGCCGGGGCCAATTGCCGGCGGTGGCCGTTATGACCGTCTGCTTGCGCAGCTTGGCGCGGATAAGGAAATTCCCGCGATTGGCGGCGCGATCCGTACGGAATGGCTGTTGCTTGCCAGGGGAGAGGCGTAATGGGCGGTAAACTTGTACTGGCCATCCAGAGCAAGGGGCGGCTTGCGGAACAGACCCACGACTATCTGAAAAGCTGTGGAATTCCCATTTCCGGCGGTTCGGGGCGTGAATATGTCGGCCATATGCCAGCGGTACCCGATGTGGAGATCGCGTTTTTGCAATCGGGTGAGATCCCGACCTATCTGGAAAGCGGCGCAGTCCATTTGGGCATTACCGGCGAAGATCTGATGCGGGAAAAAACGCTTGATCTGGAAACCTGCATGATGCTGCTGAAACCGCTCGGCTTCGGCAAGGCCGATCTTGTGGTTGCGGTGCCGCGTTCCTGGATTGATGTGCATTCGATGGCGGATCTTGATGAAGTCAGTACGGCATTCCATCGCCGCCACGGGCGCAGATTGCGGGTGGCGACGAAATATCTGACGCTGACGCGTGACTTTTTCGCGCAGCACGGGGTCGCGGATTACCGCATCGTCGAGAGTTTGGGCGCAACCGAAGGGGCGCCTAATTCCGGCGCGGCCGAAGCGATCGTCGATATTACGTCTACCGGGACAACATTGGTCGCCAATAATCTCAAGATCCTCAATGACGGGGTTATCCTGCGCAGCCAGGCCTGTCTGGCGGCCTCGCGCAATGCGGTGTGGGATGATGCAGCGAAAACTGCCCTGCGCCGGATTCTCGATATGATCGAGGGCAGCGCACGGGCGGATGCCGAACGGCTTGTTCATTTCGTGACGCCGTCAGATGAGGCTGCAATGGCGGGCGCGATGGCGGCATTGCAGAGCAAGTTCGGATGCCAGGTCGCGTTGAGCGGGCGGCAGGGCAGTCTGCAATGCGGGTCTGATATGCTCTATCCGGTGGTCAGTGCCTTGCATGCGGCAGGTTGCAGTCAGGTCAGTGCCGCGCAGGCGGACTATATCTTCGCGCCTGAAAACGCCTTGTATGAGCGCTTTATCGCCGCGCTAGGCTGAAGGTTGTGTAGCCAGGTCAACTGTCGGCGGATATCGCGCAGGAAAAGTTCAGAACAGAAAAAAGGGGCTGCGAAAATCGCGGCCCCTTTTAATTTACTGTGATGCAATGGGTTACATCATGCCGGGCATACCGCCCATGCCACCCATGCCGCCCATGCCGCCCATATCGGGCATGCCGCCGCCCGCGCCTGCGGGTTCGGGCTTGTCGGCGACCATCGCTTCGGTGGTGATCAGGAGACCGGCAACCGATGCGGCATCCTGCAAGGCGGCGCGCACGACCTTTGCGGGATCGATGATGCCGGCCTTGAACATGTCCACAAACTCATCGGTCTGCGCGTTGTAGCCAAGATTTTTGTCTTTGCTTTCCATCAGCTTGCCAACGATGATCGAGCCGTCGACACCGGCATTTTCGGCGATTTGCCGCGCTGGCGCCTGCAAGGCCTTGCGCACGATGGCGATACCGGCCTTCTGATCGTCATTGCCGGGCACCAGCTTGTCGAGTGCCTTGGCAGCATAAACCAGGGTCGCGCCGCCACCGGGCACGACGCCCTCTTCGACCGCCGCGCGGGTTGCGCTGAGCGAATCGTCGACGCGGTCCTTGCGTTCCTTCACTTCGACCTCGGTCGCACCGCCGACGCGGATAACGGCAACACCACCCGCGAGCTTCGCAAGCCGTTCCTGCAGTTTTTCCTTGTCGTAATCGGAGGTTGTTTCCTCGATCTGCGCACGGATCTGACCGCAGCGGGCCTCGATGTCCTTCTTCTTGCCGGCACCATTGATGATGGTGGTGTCGTCCTTGCTGATCTGCACCTTCTTGGCGGTGCCCAGCATGTCGAGGGTGACGGTTTCAAGCTTGATGCCCAGATCCTCGGAGATCACGGTGCCGCCGGTCAGAACGGCGATATCCTCGAGCATGGCCTTGCGCCGATCGCCAAAGCCCGGCGCCTTGACGGCCGCGATCTTCAGCCCGCCGCGCAGCTTGTTGACCACCAGGGTCGCAAGTGCTTCGCCTTCGACATCCTCGGCGATGATCAGCAGCGGACGGCTTGACTGCACAACCGCTTCGAGAATCGGCAGCATCGGCTGCAGGTTGGTCAGCTTCGCCTCGTGGATCAGGATCAGCGGATCTTCGAGATCAGCAATCATCTTGTCCGCATTGGTGATGAAATAGGGCGACAGATAGCCGCGATCGAACTGCATGCCCTCGACGACGTCGAGTTCGGTCTCAAGGCCTTTCGCCTCTTCCACCGTGATCACGCCTTCCTGACCGACCTTGTCCATCGCTTCGGCGATCATGCGGCCGATCTCGGCCTCGCCATTAGCGGAAATCGTGCCGACCTGGGCGATTTCTTCAGAAGATTTGATTTTCTTGGAGCGTTTGGCCAGATCCGCGATAACCGCCTCGACCGCCATGTCGATGCCGCGCTTCAGATCCATCGGATTCATGCCCGCGGCAACCGATTTCGCGCCTTCGCGAACGATTGCCTGGCCGAGAACCGTGGCTGTCGTGGTGCCGTCACCGGCAATATCGTTGGTCTTGGACGCCACTTCGCGCAGCATCTGTGCGCCCATATTCTCGAACTTATCGGCCAGTTCGATTTCCTTGGCCACCGTCACGCCATCCTTGGTGATACGCGGCGCGCCAAAGGCTTTCTCGATGACCACATTGCGGCCCTTGGGGCCCAGGGTCACCTTGACCGCATCCGCCAGGATGTCGACGCCCTTGAGCATTTGATCCCGGGCCTCGCTATGAAACTTAACTTCTTTCGCCATTTGCCGAATTCCTCTCTATCTTGATCTGTTGGATTTGCGGCGAGCGCCGGCTGTTCGCCGGGCTGCGCAAGCCGTCGATCAGCTGATCACCCCGAGGATGTCGCTTTCCTTCATGATCATCAGCTCTTCGCCGTCGATCTTGATCTCGGTGCCGGACCATTTGCCGTACAGCACCTTATCGCCCTTTTTGACATCCATCGGCGCGATGGAACCGTCCTCGCGGCGTGCGCCTGGACCAACGGCGACGACTTCACCTTCCTGGGGTTTTTCCTGCGCGGTGCCAGGAATGATGATGCCGCCACTTGTCTTTTCTTCCTGCTCAGCCTGACGGACAAGCACTCTGTCATGCAAAGGTCGAAACGCCATTTGCCTGGTCTCCCTTGAATAAACCTGAATCTTTGATAGGTTCGGCCGAGGCATGCCTGTTCATGCAATGCATCCGCCGCCTATCCATGATCTTTTAGCACTCTAGCATAATGAGTGCTAAAACGGGCGCGTTGTAAAACCGATATCGTGCAGTGTCAAGGATAATCCCGGAAATGCCTTTAAGGCTGTTTTCAGGAGTTGGTGCAGTTTTTGGTGGTTCTAGCGGTTGTTGGGCAGGCGTGTCAGATTGGCGCCGACCAGCAGCATGTCAACGGACCGGCCATCACCGGCGAGTGGCAGCATCAGACGCTCGAAACCAAAACGGGCGTCGTCATGCTTGCGCAGATATTCCCCGGCCTGGAAGGCGGGTTTGCCATTCTCGGTTGTGTAGTGGCAAAGCGCCAATGCGTCATGCCAGCTATCGCCGATATCAAGCTCATCGATAAATTGACCTGTCAGCTCCGACCCGTGAACATCGACAATATGCGTGCCGACCAGTCGAAAGCGGAATTTTGGTGAAGTGGCGTCACCGACAATATCAATCAGCGCGGTATGGGCAAGAAATTGCCGCATATCCACTGGATCGATGTCCTTGCGCCCCGGCAGGCATCCATTTTTATTCTTTTTCTGCCAATAGCCATATAATAACAATAAGGGCTGCGGCAGGTCGTCAACTGAGAATTGCACAGCCTGTCACCTTCGCAACTCATCCGATCTGTTTGTGAAACCAAACCGATAATCCAATTAGTTACAGGTGTTATCCTACCCGTCCAAAACAATCAATAGTGGTATGAAGTGGTCGCCGGAGATGGTTTCCTGTATTTCAAGTCATCGTTACAACTTTTCGAAATTGACGTGGTTATATAAAACTAACTTATTAGAAATTCTAATAAGTTAGTTCGTATTAGCAAGAGAGTTGTTGTGACTGATCAGGATTTGTGGGTGTTCGGTTATGGGTCGCTGATGTGGCGTCCGGGCTTTGACAGCCTGGGGGTGTATCGCGCCCGAATATTTGGATTTCACCGATCGTTCTGCGTTTTGTCCCATGTCCATCGGGGGACACCGGAAAAGCCCGGGCTTGTCTTTGGTCTTGACCGTGGCGGCTCGTGCCATGGTCTGGCTTTTCACATTGCAGCGGCGGAAGCGGCGGCTGTACGTGACTATCTGATTGCGCGCGAACAGGTGACTCTCGTTTATCGGGAATCGCAACTACCGGCCTATCTGAATGATGGTCGGGTTGTGCGGGCACTTTGTTTCACAGTCGATCACGCGCACCCGCAATATGCCGGCAAGCTGCCTTTTGCCGATCAGGTTGCATTGATCCGTCAGGGGGTCGGGCAAAGCGGCGCGAATTGTGACTATCTGGCGGATACGGTAACGCATCTGCGTGGCATGGGCATCGTCGATCACGGCCTGCAAGCGCTGCATCAGACGGTTTCGGGCAAAGTGGAGCTTGCGGGCAATGCTGGCGATGCGGTGCGCGCTATGTCAGACTGAGTTGGCGGGATCCGGCAGGCAAAAAGCCGGCAAGTGGTGCAGAAGCATAAACGCACCGTCAACGTGATCATAAAAGGGAGCGCAGGGAATGGAACTCGATCTGGCGGGGAAAACGGCCATTGTCACCGGGGCATCCAAGGGGATCGGCAAGGCGGTGGCCGAAGGCTTGGCGGCGGAAGGTTGCCATCTGCACATTGTGTCGCGAACCGGCGCGGACCTGGAGAAAGTGCGCGACGCCATTACAAGCCGTCATCAGGTTTCGGTCACCGTGCATGCGATGGATCTGGGTGATGGCGGCAATGCGAAAAAACTGATCGCCGCCTGTCCGGATGCCGATATCCTGGTGAATAATGCCGGGGCAATACCGGGCGGCAGCCTGACAAAGATCGAGGAAGAGCGCTGGCGCGAGGCGTGGGATCTGAAAGTATTCGGCTATATCAATCTGTGCCGCGAAATGTATCGGCATATGGCGGAGCGCAAGGCGGGGGTGATCATCAATATCATCGGCGTGGGCGGTGAAAAGCCGACAGCAGGCTATATTGTCGGCAGTGCGGGCAATGCCAGTCTGATGGCTTTTACCCGCGGCCTTGGCGGGCAAAGCGCCGATGACGGAATTCGGGTTGTCGGGGTTAATCCCGGTATGATTGAAACCGAGCGGTTGCGCTCGCTGACCGGCAGCCTTGCGGGCTCCGATCCCAAGGGGCTTGAGCGGATGTTGCAGGCCCTGCCTTTCGGGCGTCCGGGCAAGCCTGAGGAAGTCGCCGATCTGGTGACGTTCCTTGCATCTGACAGGGCAAGTTATATCAGCGGTACGATCATTACCGTGGATGCGGGGGCGGCGCATCGCGGTTGATCGGGAAAGATCGATTTAATCTCACCACTATTTCGGCTATTAGCGTCAGCTTTGCTTTTGGCGTCTGGGGCGTTCGGTGAAGTTGGAGTGCAAGTCAGCGATTATGACAGATCAGGAGATATTGGCGGTCCTGCAGCAGCGGGATCTGAAGTTCATGCAATATTTGGGCGGCGGGATCGTCGGGGCAAACAAGCAAAGGCAGGAAGCTGTCATGGTTTTCGAGCCAGGCGATGATTTATGTCATTCGGGCAATGTCATCCAGGGCGGCTTCCTGACCGCCATGCTTGATGCGGCCATGGCGCATGCGGTGATGGTGGCTTCCGATATGGCGCTGACGCCGCCCACCCTTGAGCTGAAGATCAGTTTCCTCAAACCCGGTCTGCCCGGGCCGCATCGGGCGGTGGGCCGTGTGGTGCGGATGGGCAAAACGGTCGGCTTTCTGGAAGGGGAGCTTTATAATGTGGATGATGAGCTGATCGCCAAATCATCGGCGACGGCGCGGCTCGTCCCCGCAGCGCCCGCCAGCTGAAGCTGTTGCGAGCCGGTCTGAATTAGGCAGTTTTTCTGGCAGGAGGTGCCGGCATGGCAGAGTTTTTCGAAACGCTTATCCCCTTCGCCTTGGGCATTGTATTTCTTATCCTGCTTGCGGGTATTTTTGTGATGTTCCGTGGCGGCCGGCTCAATCAAAGCTGGAGCAACCGGTTGATGCGCTGGCGGGTGATCGCGCAATTTGTCGCCATCTGCATCGTGATGGCGGCACTGTATTTCGCTGGCCGGGGCTGAACAACGAAGGAGCAAATCATGGTCGTATTGAGCAAGATTTACACCCGTACCGGCGATCAGGGCAGCACGGCCCTGGGGTCAGGCGCGCGGGTTGCGAAATTCGATCTGCGGGTCTGCGCCTATGGCACCGTTGATGAGACGAATGCTGCGATCGGCATTGCGCGGCTCTATACCGATGGTGATGCGGATCAGGCATTGGCCCGTATCCAGAATGACCTGTTCGATCTGGGTGCCGATCTTTGCCGCCCGTCGGCCGAAGCGCAGACGGATCGCGCGGACGAAACCGGATTGCGCGTAACAGACGCGCAGGTGGTGCGGCTTGAAGAGGAAATCGATGCGATGAATGCGGATCTGACGCCATTGCGTTCGTTCGTCCTACCCGGCGGATCACCGGCCGCCGCGCATCTGCATCTGGCGCGCACGGTCTGCCGGCGGGCCGAGCGGCTTGCGGTGGAACTCGCAACACAAGAAAATGTGGGGGCGGCGGTGTTGCGCTATCTCAACAGATTGTCCGATTATTTATTTGTCATGAGCCGCAAACTGAATGATAACGGGGCAGAAGATACATTATGGCAGCCCGGTCAGCACCGTTAAGCTGCTTTTAGCATGCGGGTTGGAAATGTTTTTCGTCCATTCGGTGACGATACGTTGACAGGGGGAAAGACGGAAATTAGTTTCCGCACCTGCGAAATAGGTTGCAGGGGCGCGTGAGCGCAATGACGCGACACATGGATTGCCCTGATCTGGATTATTAGATTTGGAGAAGAAGTAGATGAAAGTCCTCGTGCCCGTAAAACGGGTGGTCGACTATAACGTCAAGATCCGCGTGAAACCGGACGGGTCGGGCGTTGATTTGGCCAACGTAAAGATGTCCATGAATCCGTTCGATGAAATCAGCGTCGAGGAAGCGGTGCGGATGAAGGAAGCGGGCACTGCCAGCGAAGTGATCATCGTATCCATCGGTCCTGCAGGCGCGCAGGAAACGATCCGTACCGCGCTGGCCATGGGCGGCGATCGCGGCATTCTGGTCAAGACGGATGCGAATGTGGAACCGCTGGGCGTCGCCAAAATCCTCAAGGCGATCACCGAGGAAGAACAGGCTGATCTCGTCATCCTGGGCAAGCAGGCGATCGATGACGATTCAAATCAGACCGGACAGATGCTGGCGGCATTGCTTGGCCGTTCGCAGGCGACCTTTGCCAGCGAAGTCAAGCTTGATGGCGACAAGCTGGAAGTCACCCGTGAAGTCGATGCCGGTCTGCAGGTGATCCGCGTGGCGATGCCGTCTGTCGTGACGGTCGATCTGCGGCTGAACGAGCCACGTTATGCGTCGCTGCCCAATATCATGAAAGCACGCAAGAAGCCGATCGACGAAAAGGCGCCGGAAGATTTCGGGGTCGATATCACGCCGCGGCTGACGGTGTTGAAGACGACCGAACCGCCAGCGCGCACTGCCGGTATCAAGGTTGAATCCGTGCAGGAGCTGGTAGCGAAGCTGCGCGAAGAAGCGGGAGTGATTTGACGATGGCAACCCTTGTAGTAGCTGATCACGATAATGCAACATTGGCTGATGTAACGCCGAAAGTCGTTACCGCCGCCAAGGGGCTGGGCGATGACATCCATATTCTGGTTGCGGGCTCGGGTTGCGGTGCGGTTGCCGAACAAGCGGCCAAGCTTGACGGCGTGGCCAAGGTGCTTGTCGCCGATGATGCGCAATATGCCAATGGCCTTGCCGAACCGCTTGCCGTGCTTGTGACGGGGTTGATGGACAGCCACGATGTCGCCATGGGTAGCGCGACCACGGTTGCCAAGAACTTCATGCCGCGTGTCGCGGTGGCGCTCGATGTTGCGCAGATCTCCGAGATCGTGGCGGTGGAATCGAACGACACCTTCATTCGCCCGATCTATGCGGGTAATGCGATGCAGACGGTGCAGAGCAGCGATGCCAAGAAGGTCATCACGGTACGGACGACAGCATTTGCCGCCACCGGCGAAGGCGGTTCGGCTGCGGTCGAGACGGTTGCGGCCGCAGACAATCCCGGTTTGTCGGAATATGTCGAGGATCGGGTGTCGGAATCCGAGCGTCCGCAGCTTACCTCCGCCAAACGGATTATTTCGGGCGGTCGCGGGATGCAGTCGGCCGATAACTTCCCGATGATCGAAAAGATCGCTGACAAGCTTGGTGCCGCGGTCGGTGCGTCGCGTGCCGCAGTGGATGCGGGTTTTGCCCCCAATGATATGCAGGTTGGCCAGACCGGCAAGGTGGTGGCGCCGGAACTTTATATCGCGGTGGGTATCTCGGGTGCTATTCAGCATCTGGCCGGTATGAAGGATTCCAAGATCATCGTGGCCATCAACAAGGATGAAGAAGCACCGATTTTCCAGGTTGCCGATTACGGACTGGTTGCGGATCTGTTCAAGGCCGTGCCGGAGCTTGAGGAAGAACTGGGTAAAATTGGCCTTTAAGAGCCATAGCCTCTGTATTCTGCGGGAAACGCGCGTGAGGGATAAGGCCTTGTCAAATAAGAAGGTGATCCCAGCATGACGATTGAAAAGGTAGGTGTCATCGGAGCCGGCCAGATGGGCAATGGCATTGCGCATGTCTGCGCCCTGGCCGGATATGATGTAGTACTGCAGGATATCGATCCGGACAGTCTGAAAAAGGCGATCGATACGATCACCTATAATCTGACCCGTCAGGTCTCCCGTGGAATTATCAAAGACGAAGACAAGGACAAGGCGCTCAAGCGCATTGTCCCTGTCAATGACGTGGCGGCATTTTCCGATGTCGATCTGGTCATTGAGGCCGCTACCGAGAAGGAAGAGGTGAAGCGGGCCATTTTCGCGCAGCTATGTCCTGTTTTGCGCGCGGACGCGCTGATATCCTCGAACACCTCGTCGATTTCGATTACACGCCTTGCGGCGGCAACCGATCGGCCTGAGCAGTTTATCGGCCTGCATTTCATGAATCCGGTGCCGGTGATGAAGCTTGTCGAGCTGATTCGCGGTATCGCGACCGATGAGGAAACCTTCAAGACCGCCCGCGAATTTACAAACCGTCTTGGCAAAACGACAACCAATGCCGAGGACTTCCCCGCTTTCATCGTGAACCGGATCCTGATGCCGATGATCAATGAGGCGGTCTACACCCTTTATGAAGGGGTCGGGAATGTCGAGGCGATCGACACGGCCATGCGGCTTGGCGCCAATCATCCGATGGGGCCGCTCGAACTGGCGGATTTCATCGGCCTCGATACCTGCCTGTCGGTGATGCAGGTGCTGTATGAGGGGCTTGCCGATACCAAATATCGCCCCTGTCCCCTGCTTGTGAAATATGTCGAGGCCGGCTGGGTCGGCAAGAAAGCAGATCGCGGTTTTTACGATTATCGCGGCGATGTGCCGGTGCCGACACGCTGACGCCGCGCCGTTTGGTTTGCCGCCTGTTGATCAATTTCGCCTATCGCGCGTTGAGATGCGCCCGGATCAGGGCTTTTGCCTCCGGCGCATCCCATTCGGCGGGACCCGCGAGGCGTCCGATCTCATCCCCCTTCCGGTTCAGCAATAATGTCGTGGGCAGCCCCAGCGCTCCCAGCGTGCGCGCCGATTTATTGCCGGGGTCGATGAAACTGTCCAGATGCTGCATCTCGATCTGCTCGAGGAATGCGGATGCCTTGTCATAGCCCGACCGGTCGAGATTGATCAGTACCACTTCAAATTGTTCGCTGCCCATATCTGCCTGCAAGCGGTCGAGGGAGGGCATCTCCCGACGGCAGGGCGCGCACCAGCTCGCCCAGAAATTGACCAGGATGACTTTACCGGCATATTCATCGAATGCGTGCGGATTGTTCGCCGCATCGAAGAATTGAACATGGGGCAGTGGTTTGGGCACCGCGCGTGTGACAAAATTCTTGACTGTCCCAACCCGTAATTGCGCGGCTGTCGCCTCATTTGCAATAGCGGCGCCATTGCCAGCCATGGCAAGCATGCCGTATACCGCCGCAACATGTCCGATGCGCTTCAGCAGCGGGTAGGGTTTCCACATGAAATTAACTCCCTGTTCTGTGGCATTGTTCTGATAGGTTGATAAGTCAGTTATTTGTTTGAAACGAGCCTCAAACCCATGTCGTCCAAATCATCGTCAAAAGATGCGCAAAACCCTGTCCCACGGCCCGCGGCGAATGCCTTGTGGGGTGGCCGTTTTGCAGCCGGTCCCGCTGACATCATGTCGCGTATCAATGCCTCGATCAAATTCGACCAGCGACTGTTTGCCCAGGATATAGCCGGTTCCAGGGCGCATTGCGAGATGCTGGTCGCGCAAGGCATAGTAAGCGCCGAAGATGGGGCACAAATATGTTCGGGGCTTGATACGATCCTTGCCGAAATCAATGCCGGGGAATTTCAGTTCAGTGAGGCATTGGAAGATATTCATATGAATATCGAAGCGCGCCTGACCGAACTTATCGGTCCGGCGGCCGGTCGCCTGCATACCGCGCGCTCGCGCAACGATCAGGTGGCGACCGACTTCAAACTCTGGACGCGCGATGCAATTGACGCGGTAATCGGACAGCTTGCGGCCTTGCGCGACGTTCTGCTCGACCGCGCGGAGGAGGCGGCAGATGCTGTCATGCCCGGCTTTACCCATTTGCAAAGCGCGCAGCCGGTGACCTTCGGGCATCATCTGATGGCCTATTATGAAATGTTCGGTCGCGATTTGGCGCGGTTCCGGGATGCGCGGGTCCGGCTTAACGAATCGCCACTGGGCTCCGCCGCCCTGGCAGGCACGTCCTTTCCGATTGATCGGATGGCGACCGCGGCCGCATTGGGATTTGATCGTCCCACGCGCAATTCCCTGGATGGCGTATCGGATCGGGATTTCGCGCTGGAATTCCTGTCGGCGGCGGCAATTTGTGCAACCCATCTGTCGCGGATCGCCGAAGAAATCGTGATCTGGTCGTCGGCGCAATTCGGCTTTGTGACTTTGCCTGATAGCTTCTCGACCGGCTCCTCCATCATGCCGCAAAAGCGTAATCCCGATGCAGCGGAACTTGCGCGGGCGAAAACAGGCCGCATCATCGGTGCGCTGAATGCCCTGCTGATTGTCATGAAGGGGCTGCCGCTCGCTTATTCGAAAGATATGCAGGAAGACAAAGAGCAACTGTTCGATGCGGCCGACAATCTTGAGCTTTGTCTGGCGGCGATGGGCGGCATGCTCGCCGAACTGCAATTTGACCGTGAAAAAATGGCGGCAGCCGCCGGGCTTGGCTTCAGTACCGCGACAGACCTTGCGGATTGGCTTGTGCGCGAACTCAATCTGCCGTTCAGGCAGGCGCATCATGTTGTCGGTGAAATCGTTAAACTGGCTGAGGCGCGCAAGGTCGGTCTTGAGGCGTTGCGCCTGGACGAGCTGCAATCGGTGGAGCCGCGTATTACCGATGACGCGCGGGCGGTGTTGAGTGTGCAGGCATCAGTGGCAAGCCGCAGCAGTGCGGGCGGCACCGCGCCCGATCAGGTGCGCGCGGCAATTGCCGCGGCGCGGCGGGGGGAAGGCTGATGCGGCGGTTTCTCCGGCTCGGTCTCATTGTGTTCCTCCTGCTGCCGTTCGGGCTGTCCGGTTGTGGCAAGAAGGGAAGCCTTGAACCGCCACCCGGCGCCACCGAGGATGAGCGCGTCAAGCGCGAGTGGGGTGGTTGAATGCATCATTTCTCCTATCGCGACGGGGTGTTGCATGCCGAGGATGTGTCGCTGAGCGCGATTGCCGCTGCGGTGGGCACGCCATTTTACTGTTATTCCACGGCAACGGTGGAGCGGCATTACCGGGTCTTTGCCGACGCGTTCGGCGCGCTTGACGCGCTGATTTGCTATTCGGTGAAGGCGAACAGCAATCAGGCGATTATCGGGACGCTGGCGCAATGTGGCGCGGGTGCCGATATTGTCAGCGCGGGGGAGTTGCAGCGTGCGTTGAAAGCCGGGGTGCCCGCGGAAAAAATTGTGTTTTCTGGGGTTGGCAAGACCCGCGCGGAACTCGCTCAGGCGCTGACAGCGGGCATTCTTCAGTTCAACGTTGAATCCGAACCGGAGATGCAGGCGCTGAGCGCGGTCGCGGTTGAGCTGGGCCGGACAGCCGATATTGCCATTCGCGTCAATCCCGACGTCGATGCCAAAACCCATGCAAAAATTTCAACCGGCAAGGCCGAGAACAAATTCGGCATTCCGCTGTCTGAGGCACGCATGGTCTATCAGCGCGCCGCGCAACTGCCCGCGATCCGGATTGTCGGAATCGATGTGCATATCGGTAGCCAGCTCACAACCCTTGAGCCGTTTCGTGCAGCCTTTCTCAAAACCCGCGAATTGGCGACGGCCCTGCGCGCCGATGGTCACGATATCCGGCAGCTTGATCTGGGGGGCGGGCTTGGCATTCCTTATGCGCACTCCAACGACAACCCGCCACTACCGGTGGATTACGGCGCGCTTGTGCAGGAAGTGTTCGGGGATTTCGGCTGCCGCATCCTGCTCGAACCGGGGCGGTTGATCGTTGGTAATGCAGGCATCCTCGTCTGCCAGGTGATTTATGTGAAAGCAGGCGAGAACAAGCAGTTTGCAATCGTCGATGCGGCGATGAACGATCTCATTCGTCCGACCCTTTACGATGCCTATCACGAGATCTGGCCGGTTGCCGAGCCGGCTTCCGGCGCTGCTGTCGGCGAATATGATATTGTCGGACCGGTTTGCGAAACCGGTGACAGTTTTGCCAGCGCAAGGCGGATGCCCGTATTGGCGCAAGGGGATATGCTGGCTATTCTATCCGCGGGTGCTTATGGCGCGGTGCAGTCGGGCACCTATAACAGCCGGCCGCTTGTGCCCGAGATACTGGTTCGCGGCGGTGAATTTGCCGTGGTGCGCCCGCGGCAGACTATCGAGGCGCTGATCGGTCTGGACCAGATGCCTGACTGGCTGAACAGAACGGATTAGGGATTTGCGCGACACCCCCGCCAACCGAACAAAGGCTGCCGCAAATTTGTCGGGGCTTTCCTGGCGGTTGGTAGTCACCCGCGCGGTGATCTGTTGGGAACGGCTGTGGCGCACATTCTGGCCGGTCGCTGCGGCGTGGGGGATATATCTGGCGGCCGGGCTGTTTGATATCTGGACGGTCTTGCCCTACGGGCTGCATCTTGCGGCCTTTCTAGCATTGACCGGTTTTTCGGGGTGGTGGATCTGGCACGGGCGCGGTGCGCTCCATTGGCCTGCCGCGCATGCGGCCGCAAGGCGGCTTGAGCGTGAGAATGGTTTGGCCAATCAGCCGCTGGCGGTGCTTGAGGACCGCTTGTCGCTGAATGCGGCGGATCCGGTGGCGCGACAATTATGGGAACTTCACGTCAACCGGAATCTGGCTGCGATCAAAAGATTGCGCCTGCCGTTGCCGCGACCGGGGCTTGTCGATCGCGACAGATATGGCCTGCGCATGTTGGCGGCGATCATGCTGGTTGCCGCGGGCTTTGCGGCCGGGCCCGATGGGCCGGGTCGGCTGTCGCAATTTGTTTTGCCGTTGCCGCATGTTACCGCTGCCGTGCCGCTTCAGATTGAGGCCTGGGTCACGGCGCCCGAATATACCGGTGCGCCGCCGCTTTTCCTTGCGGGCAGTGCGGCAAATTTGCTGGTCGATGACGGGCGGACACCAGCTGCCCACAAGGTGCCGGTGAATAGCATTCTGTCTGTCAGGACCTATGGGGACGGGCAGGCACCGCATATCGTCTATCGCGCCGATCCGGCTGGTGCGGCGATGGCGGAAAAGCCGGAACGCGAGATTGACCTGACCGCCGTCGACAGGCGGAATTTTGCGGCGGATTTGCCGCTGCCATATGCCGGCGTTGCTGAATTGCGCCATGGTTTCGGGCAGGTGGCGCAGTGGCCGTTTGGGATTATCCCCGACACACCCCCTGAAATCCGCTTTGCCGCTGAACCTTCGGTGACCATGCAGCAGGCATTGGATATCCGGTTCGCATTCGCCGATGACTATGGGGTGAGCGCGGCCTGGGCCGAATTTACGCCCGAGGGCGATTTGTCCGCACTTGGCGATAGCGATCCCGATCAATCAGATGGCGCGCTGTTGCGTTTGCCGTTGAGTCTTGCCGCGCCCGGACAGAAGAAAGGCCAGCAGCAGGTTATCGAAGATCTGACAGCACACCCCTGGGCCGGGCTGCCTGTGCGGTTGCGGCTTGTGGCACGCGATGCGGCGGGGCAGACCGGGTTTTCGGCAAGCGTACCGTTGACCCTGCCCCAGCGCATATTTGAAAACCCGCTCGCGCGGGCGCTGATCGAACAGCGCCGCAAGCTGATTCTGGGAACCGGAGAGAACCCCACGGTGATCACCGCGCTCGATGCGCTCAGCCTTTTTCCCGATTTGTTCATCGATGATCTGCGGATTTATATCGGCTTGCGGGTGGCGCGTTATCGGCTGGCGGAAATGCGTGATCAACGTGCGGCGGCCCAGGATGTGGGGGAGCTGTTGTGGGAGCTTGCGTTGCGGCTTGAAGATGGCGATGTGTCCTTGGCTGCGGACGAGTTGCGGTCGCTGCAAAAGGCATTGCGGGAAGCGCTGAGCAATGGTGCGCCGGATACCGAAATCGCCGCGTTAATGTCGCAACTGCGCGAGGCGATCAACAGATTTTTCCAGGCAATGGTCGATCAGGCGATTGAAGATGCACAGGAAGGTATGTCGCCGCCCATGCAAAACCCTGATGCCGAACAGCTTGAAACAGCCGACCTTCAGGCGTTGCTCGACAAGATCGAGCAATTGGGAAAAGCCGGCGCGCGGGAAGCTGCGCAAAACTTGCTGAATGAATTGCAGTCGATCCTTGAGAATATGCAGATGAGTTTCGGTGGTGATCAGGGGGGGCAAGATACAGCCTATACCCAGGCGCTGGACGAGCTTGCCGACGTGATGCGCGCGCAACAGGCCTTGCAGGACAAGACTTATCAGCAATCGCCGTCGGGCCAGCAAGGAGAGGGAACCCCCGCACCCGGGGGCAGCCCGTCTTTATCCGAACAGCAGAAGGCGCTGCGCGGGCAACTTGATACATTGATGCGGCAGCTCGGCTCGGCGCAGGGCGAGGTGCCCAAACCCCTGGAACGGGCTGGCAAGGCGATGGAGGATGCGGCGGCGGCCCTGGGCAGCGGCGAAAGGAAAGCGGCGCTTGATCAGCAGGTCGAGGCAATGGAGCAATTGCGTGACGGGGCGGAGGCGATCGCACGGGCCATAGCTGAAGAGCAGGAAGGTGGCGAGGGGGAGTTTAGCGATTCCGAAGATCCGCTTGGCCGCCAGTTGCCTGCCGGACAAAGGGAACGGGGCGGTCAGGATGCGGTGCCCGAAGAATTCGATGTAGAGCGTGCGCTTGAGTTGCGGCAGGAGCTCGAACGGCGCGCCGGCGAGCGTCGTCGCCCGGTGGAGGAGCTCGATTATATCGACCGGTTGCTGGATTTGTTCTGAGGTAGGTGCAGCAGATGCTGCGACGTTGCCTGTTGCGCGCTGCGCTTGATCAACTTGTCAGGGCTGAGTCGACCGCATTGCCGATTTCATCCATGGTGAAGGGTTTCAACACGACATCATGGATAAGCTCGTCAAGATTGTGCGCCCGCTGCCGTTCCGCGGCATAGCCGGTCATCATCAGAATCCGCATCTCGGGATCTTGCTGTGACGCCTTCAGGGACAGGGCGATACCGTCAACAATCGGCATGACGATATCAGTCAGAAGCAGGTCGAACCGGTCCCGCTGTAACGCGGACAAGGCTTGTGATCCGTCCGCAACCGCCTGCACGTCATGCCCACGTCCGCGAAGGGATAACGTAAGCAGATCTCTAACTGATCGTTCGTCTTCGGCCACAAGTATTTTGGCCATTCTCGTACCTTTCGCCTGATAAGCTGGCATATTCGCCGTATCATCCCCTGCCCGCTTCCAAGCTATAGATGAACTCTTAATGAGAGGTTAACGGAAAGATTCCATTTACCATCTTTGCTCACGATCACCTGTGCGGGAAAAGCAGCTAGGGTGTTTCAGCCAGCCTGACTTCAAGATTTTGCGCGGTTGCCGGCAATTGGCTGCGCGCGGTGGTGAAGGCGATTTCGCCTTGTGCGGGCACGCTGCCGGCTTCTGTGCGATGCCGCCATTGATAGACGATGTTACCCTGTGCATCGCGTAAAATGATCAATATTTCAGGCAGTTGGACAGGGTTTGCGCTTTCGTTTACAACTTTTCCCGAAACTTCGAGAAAGCTGATCCCGTCCCTGTTTTTCTGCGCGAAACTGACCCCTACAAGTTGCAGCATAGTCTCGTCTGGCGCGATGCCCAATGTGTCGTAAAGTTTTGCAGCTGGCGGCCAGCTTGCGACAATCGCAGCCCGGAACAGATAGCCGCCAATGATAATTGCCGCGACAAAGCCGATCAGACCGAACCAGGGCAGCGCGGTGCGCAGGCGGCCGCGCTTTTTCGGTATGGCGGGCAAGTTTGCGCCGGCCCGCAGGGGTTGCGGTCTACGCGGTGCGGCCTCCCCCTTCGCCTCGTCGAGCGCCAGTGATTTGGGCAAATCGAGCGGTGGTTCCTGGAACCAGACATGCAGACATTTGGCGCAGCGGACATGCCGGCCTTTCCGGCCCACCGCTGCTGGGTCAACCAGAAAACGCGTCGTACATGCTGAACAGGTAAGTATCATCCGCCGCCAGATCCCTCATTGGACGGCTTATATAGGCCACCACATGTCGCAAAGGCAAGAATCGTACGCCAAAAGCTATTATGCTGTTGGTGAAGATTCGCCGAAAGGAAATAGATGATACAGGTCGAAAATGTCGATCTTGCCTATCCGGGCGGTCCGGTTGTGCTGCGGGGACTGAATTTCCGGCTCGCGGCGGGAAGTTTTCATTTCCTGACCGGGAAATCGGGGGCGGGAAAGACGACCCTGCTGCGTGCGCTGTATCTTGATCACCGGCCCGAATCCGGTGCGATCCGGATGTTTGGCGAAGATATCGCGACACTGCCGCACGAGGCGCTGCCTGCATTGCGCCGCCGCATCGGTGTGGTGTTTCAGGATTTCCGGCTGCTCGATCATCTGACGGTGGCGCAGAATGTCGGGCTGCCATTGACGGTTGCGGGTATCGACGCTGACAAGCGGGACCGGAATGTGGCGGAACTGCTCGACTGGGTGGGGCTGGGCGATAAGGCGGGCACCTATCCGCCGCGACTGTCGGGTGGCGAAAAGCAGCAGGTCGCCATTGCGCGGGCGGTGATTGGCAATCCCAGCATCCTGCTCGCTGATGAACCGACCGGCAATGTGGATGCGGAAATCGGTGGGCGGCTGATGTGGTTGCTGGCACAGCTCAACCGGCAGGGGACGACAACGCTGATTGCGACCCACGACCAGACATTGCTGCGCGATTATGCCACGCAGGCAGGGGTATTGCATCTGGACGGGAAGGGCGGAGTTGTGCAGCAGCCAATCATGTCGGCGCATCTGTCGGCGACTGTTTCTTGAGTTAGCATGATGTTTCTACGTTCGGCTATCTTGCCCAAACAGATGCTTGGCGACCGGGCGTTGCCGCTTGTCATCGCGGTCAATGTGTTTCTGGCGGGGTTGACCATTCTGACCGCGGTGACGGTGATCGGCACGGTCGACCGCTGGTCAGGGGATGTGGCGCGGCTCGCATCGGTACAATTGCCGCCCGGTGGCAATGGCGATGCGGCGGCCGAGGCTGTTCTGAGCGTGTTGGCGGAAGATCCCGATATTGTTCATGCACAAAGGCTTGATGAAAAGGCAGTGTCTGAATTGCTCGCACCCTGGCTTGGCACCGGCAATGCGGTGGGCGATCTGCCGATTCCGCAGATTATCGATATTGAACTCTCCCCGCAGGCCGATGTCGCGGCTCTGCGTGCGCGGCTCGAGGCCGAATTCCCGGGTATCGTGGTGGACGATCACGCGGACTGGCAGGCCAAAACCGCCCGGATCCGCACACTTGTCTATTATGCGGCGGGGTTTGTCATCCTGCTGATCATATTGGCGGGTGTCATCATGATCGTTTTCACCACCCGCGCTAATTTGCGTGATCACCATCATCTGGTCGAAACGATGCATCTGATCGGCGCAACCGATGCCTTCACCGCCTTGCAGTTTCAGAAGCACTTCCTGGGTCTGGGGATCCAGGGCGGTCTGCTTGGCGCTGTACCGGTCTTTGCGGTTACATTCGGGCTGGCGCGGTTTGCCGAATATCAACCGGATCTGTGGCTGCCGGGAAACGGGGTGCCTTTAATTAATTACAGTGTACTCATCCTGCCGCCGGTAATTGCGGCGCTATTGACCATGGCGACGGCACGAATTGCGGTGTTGCGCATTTTACGGCAGATGAATTAGATGCGCAGGGAGGCAGACAGTGCTGTATATCCGTTCGATTGTTTTTAACATTTATCTTTATCTGCTGACCGTGCTCTTGGCGGGGCTTGGGTTGCCTGTTCTGTTGCTGCCGCGCCGTGCGGTGGCCGGGGTGCTCAGATTATGGGCGCGGCTTGTCAATCTGGGGTTGCGGGTAATCTGCAATATCCGGGTCGAGATCCGTGGCCGTGACAGGCTGCCCGACGGAGCGTCGCTGATCGCGGCCAAGCATCAGTCGATGTGGGATACGATTGTATTTTTCGATCTGTTGCCCGATATCGTTTATGTATTGAAGAAAGAGCTTGCTTATATCCCGCTTTATGGCTGGTTCGCTGTGCGTGCGGGCATGATCCGGGTTGACCGGGACGCCCATGCCAAGGCATTGCGGCATCTGGTGAAACAGGCCAAGACGAAAGCGGCTGATGGGCGCTCGATCCTGATCTTTCCCGAAGGCACCCGCGTCGCACCGGGGGAGCATATCGGCTACAAGCCCGGTATCGCGGCCCTTTACAGCCAGCTCGATATCCCCTGCGTGCCGGTTGCGGTGAATTCGGGGTTGTGCTGGCCGCGGCGGCAGTTCCTGCGGCGACCGGGCACGATCATACTGGAAATTCTTCCGCCTATCCCGCCGGGACTGAAGCGGCGCGACTTCATGCGGCGGTTGGAAACGGAACTTGAGGAAGCAAGCAACGCGCTTGTTCTGGAGGCAGGTGGCACAGTTGCGGCATCCGGTGCCCCATATGCGCCGGCGGCAAGGGAGCTGGTCCATGATACCGCGCCGCCCGATCCGCAACCTGCGAGCGCCACCAGGAAATGAATCATGCGATGCTGCCCGTATCCGGTGCGTCATTGCGAAATATAAGTGCTTGGAACAAAAATAGAACAATTTGCTTGAGCAGGCGGTTCGATCAGGCGTATCCTGTCCGCCCTCCATCCGCCCCTGACTTGTTCGGGTGGATTTTAGTTTGATGCCATGCCCGCCCGCCAGGGCCGATGATTGAAAGCCGTAAGTGGGGAAATGGATCCTGCGATGCCCGAATTGAGTGAAATTTCGCAACAGATCTGGGATATGAAATACCGCCTGAAGCTGCCTGACGGGACGCCGGCGGATCAGGATCTTGATGCGACATGGCGGCGCGTGGCCGATGCGCTGGCCGCGCCCGAGCCCGCAGCGCAGCGCGATATTTGGGCAGACCGTTTTTTCAGCGCCATGTCGGCGCTGAAATTCCTGCCCGCGGGGCGGATTATCGCGGGGGCGGGAACTGATCGGAATGTGACGCTTTTCAACTGCTTCGTGATGGGCACGATCCCAGACGATATGGGCGGCATTTTCGATCATCTGAAGGAGGCCGCCCTGACCATGCAGCAGGGCGGGGGCATTGGCTATGACTTCTCGACCCTGCGGCCCAAGGGGGCACCGGTACACGGGGTCGGAGCGGATGCGTCAGGGCCGGTCAGCTTCATGGATGTCTGGGATGCGATGTGCCGGACGATCATGTCGGCGGGTGCGCGGCGCGGTGCGATGATGGCGACCATGCGGTGCGACCATCCCGATATCGAGGAATTCATCGCCGCCAAACGCGCGGCAGGCCGGCTGCGCATGTTCAATCTGTCGGTGCTTGTGAGCGATGCCTTCATGGCTGCGCTGCGGGCCGATCAGGACTGGCCGTTACGTTTTGCGGGCAAGGTATGCAAGACCGTTTCGGCGCGTGAATTATGGAACAGCATCATGCGCGCGACTTATGATTATGCCGAGCCGGGGGTGATTTTCATCGATCGTATCAACGCGCGTAACAATCTTTATTATTGCGAGGATATCGCCGCGACCAATCCGTGTGGGGAGCAACCCTTGCCGCCTTACGGTGCCTGCCTGCTTGGTTCTATCAATCTGGCGCGGCTTGTCCGTGATCCGTTCGGCGATGCCGCCCGCATCGATCCCGAGGAGCTTGCGGACATAACCCGGCTTGCGGTGCGGGCGCTCGATAATGTGATCGATATTTCGCGCTTTCCACTGCCTGCCCAGCGGCATGAGGCGCTTGCCAAACGGCGCATCGGGCTCGGGGTTACCGGGCTCGGGGATGCGTTCATCATGTGCAAGGCCCGTTATGGGGAAGCGGCCTCGGTCAGCTTGTGCCGCGAATGGATGGGTACCATCCAGACTGCGGCCTATGAGGCTTCCGCCGCGCTGGCTGCCGAAAAAGGCAGTTTCGCGCTTTATGACGCGGAAAAATTTCTTGCCGGTGAAACCGTTGCGGCGTTGCCCGCTGCGCTACGCGACAGGATTGCCGAACAGGGCATGCGTAATGCGCTTGTCACCTCGATCGCGCCGACCGGCACGATTTCCCTGCTTGCCGATAATGTATCAAGCGGGCTTGAACCTGTGTTCAGCTACACCTATCGGCGCCGGATATTGCTGCCCGATGGCAGTCATGAGGACCAGACGGTCAGCGATTATGCCTATCGGTGCTATCGCGCCAAATTCGGCGAAGGCAGCGCTCTGCCCGATTATTTCGTCAATGCCATGGACCTCACGCCGGCAGCGCATCTGGCGATCCAGGCGGCGGCGCAGGATTATATCGACAGCTCGATTTCCAAGACGATCAACTGTCCCGAGGATATCGGTTTCGAGGCATTCCAGACTGTCTATAGCGAAGCCTATGATGCCGGTTGCAAGGGCTGCACGACTTATCGCCCGAACGAGATTACGGGCACCGTCCTGTCGGTGGAGGCGGATCCCCCACAAGTGCCGGCGGCGGCACCATCGATGGCAGCAGGCAGCACACACTCAGGCACTGTCGATGATGGCGTCGTCTATATGACCGAGCCGCTTGACCGTCCCGGCGTGCTGCAGGGGCAAACCTATAAGGTGCGGTGGCCCGATTCCGATCACGCGATCTACATCACGATCAACGATGTCATGCAGGATGGTCGTCGGCGGCCGTTCGAGATCTTTATCAATTCAAAAAATATGGAACATTTCGCCTGGACGGTGGCGTTGACACGGATGATCAGTGCGGTGTTCCGCCGCGGTGGCGATGTGTCCTTCGTGGTTGAGGAATTGAAGGCGGTGTTCGATCCGCGTGGCGGTCACTGGATGAAGGGGAAATATATCCCTTCTCTGCTTGCAGCGATCGGCGGCGTGATCGAGCGGCATATGATCCAGATCGGCTTTATCACGAGCACCGCAGATAATGATCTGGCCGATGAGGCGGTGCGTGCCGTGGCCGGTGACGATGCGGCGCGCGATACCATGAAGCTGCGCCCCTGCCCCAAATGTGGTGCGCCCGCCCTTATCCGCAGTGAAGGCTGCGATAGCTGCGTCAGCTGCGATTACTCTCGCTGCGGATAAGGGCGGATTTAACCGCTGTCGTAATATCGCGCCCGGTTGACATTGTCGGCTGAAAACACAAGATTTTCATGTAGATTTATGACCCATTCGGCGGTTCACGCATTTGCCTGCGGGTTGTCGGCTGTGAACAGCACTGCATAACCGGGGTGGCGGAAATGATCTTTCGACAGCTTTTTGACGCGGTATCAAGCACATACACATATCTGATCGGCAGTCATCGTGGCGGCGGGGCAATATTGATCGATCCGGTATTGGAGCGTACCGATCAATATCTCAAATTGCTTGATGAACTCGGATTGCGGCTGCTGAAGGCTGCCGACACGCATCTGCATGCCGATCATATCACCGCGCTGGGTGCGCTGCGTGACAAGACCCGCTGTGTCACCGTGATGGGGGAGCAGAGCAGCGCGGACACGGTGTCTGTCCGGGTGGCAGACGGTGATGTGATCGATGTGGACGGTATCAGTTTGACCGCCTTGTATACGCCCGGTCATACAGACGATTCATACTGTTATCTGATGCAGGACCGGGTGTTTACCGGCGATACCCTGCTTATCCGGGGGACCGGCCGGACAGATTTCCAGAATGGCGATGCGGGGCAGGCCTATGATTCGCTAGTTGGCAAGTTGCTCACCCTGCCCGACGCGATGTTCGTCTATCCCGGTCATGATTATAATGGCAATACCGTCAGCACAATTGGCGAAGAAAAGGCCTGCAACCCGCGTTTGCAGGTCAAAGATCGTGCCGGTTACATTGCCTTGATGAATTCCCTGCATCTGGCGGAACCCAAGAAGATGTCGGTCGCGGTGCCCGCCAATCAGCGGATCGGTTTGTCCCAGCAGCGGCTTGAGCAGGAAGGGCGCGCGATTTCTCCACAGGCGCTCATGCAAATGTCCGAATCGGAGCGCCGGTCAGTGCTGCTTGTCGATTTACGGGATTCGCAAGAGCGTACCCGGCACGGCATCATCGCGGACAGCCTTTGCCTGCCTTATCAGGAGCTGTCGGCAAGTCTTGCACGTGATGGCCTGTTGGCGGCTTTGCAGCGCGATACCGGTCGCCAGATCGTCTTTTATTGCGCGTTTGGGGAACGTTCCGCCATGGCGGTGCGGATTGCGGAAGAGGCCGGTATTCTGGGGGTTCGGCATCTTTCCGGAGGAATTGCCGCCTGGCACCAGGCGGGCGGGAAACTGGTGGCTGCCGATCAGGCCGGGGCGTGCTGACCGGCCGCGAAACGCTGTGGCGTGAAATTATTGGTTAGTTTCCAACAAAATGGTCTGAGAAAGCTTGATTTCAGGTGGGATAGAGCCATATTCAGCACATGGTTCAAACGACTGATCTAAAAATAACAGGCCATGCTGGCAAGCCCGATAAAACTGGCGCTGCGACAAAGGGGGCTGTGCGTGGCCGTGGCCGCCCAAGCGGCCGTGACGGTCGCCCCGCGGATGAAATCCTGATTGCCGTGGCGTCTGAACTCTTTGCGCGACAGGGCTATGATTCCGTGTCCACGCGTCAGATCGCGAAACAGGCGCGCGTCAATCTGTCGGCGATCGGATATCATTTCGGCGGTAAGGAAGCGCTGTATCTGGCGTGTATCGAGGCGGCGATCGCCGCCAAGCGCAAATATCGTGAAAAGCTGGTGGAGGCTGTTGCCCGCGTGCTGGCGGAAACAGGCGGGGCACGCACTGAGCTGTCCGCCGCGATCCGGGGTATTTTTGAAAACTTCGTCAGCGCTGAATTTCTGCGTGACCTGGTCGATCCGCAACTGCATCTTCTGATGTCGGCTGTGCGCGATTCCACGGTAGCTTTCGACCGGGTGATGAGCGGGCATATCGGATTGCTGATCGATGCCTGGGTGCCGTTGGTCGCCGCCGCGACGGGGCAGCCCGAAGAGGCGGAGGAAACCCAGCTCCGCGCGATCACGATTCTCAATCTTGTCATGTCGGCATCGCTGAGCCAGCCGCTCGTCAGGCGGCGATTGGCGCGCACCGAAACCGACGCGACGATTTCGCGACTGACGGCGGAAAATATCACCCGCGCCGTATTAGGAATGTTGGACCTGCCGCAGATCAAGTCGGCTGGGGACGGGGCTTTGCCTTCTGGAGATTTCATTGAAACGCTATAGTCTGAAGATCATTGCCCCGGTGGGGGTGTTGCTGCTGGCATTCGGCATTGCCGCGGTTCTGGCGGCTACCCGTCCAAGCCTTGCTCCCGATGAGGTGCGTGAGCGCGCCTGGCTGGTGACAACGGCGCCGGTGAGTGTTGGCATGGTGCAGCCTGAATTACGGTTGTTCGGCGAGGTCGTTCCCGGCCGCGAGGTGGAACTGCGGCCGCTTGTGACAGGGCAGATTGTCGAAACGGGGAAGAACTTCCGCGAAGGCGGCATCGTGGCCGCGGGTGAATTGCTGCTTGCCATCGATCCTTTCGATTATGAGGCCGCGCTTGCCGAGCGCAAGGCGCAGGCAGCGGAAGCCGAAGCCCGGCTGGCCGAACTGCGCGCGCGCCGCAAGCAGGAGGCGGATCTGCTTGCCAGCGCCAGGGAGCAGCTTGTTCTGCAGCGCAAGGATCTTGAACGCGCGAAAGAGCTTGCCAAGAAAGGCAATGTCTCGGGCCGGGTGATTGATGAACGCACCATGCAGGTCAGCCAGATGCAGCAGGCGGTGACGACGCGGGTCAATAATCTTGCCGCTGAAGCGGCCCGTATCGCGCAGCAGGAAGCTATTCTCGACCGGTTGCGGATCGGCGTGCAGCGGGCCGAGCGTGATCTTGCCAACGCCCGTCTGACCGCGCCGTTTTCAGGATTTATACGCGAAGTGAGCGGTGAAATGGGTAAACGGGTCAGCCCGAATGACCGGGTCGCCCGGCTGACCGATGCGGAGACTCTGGAGGTGCGATTTTTGCTGTCCGATGCGCAGTTCGGCCGGATCATCGCTGCTGATGGCAATCTGGGTGGCCGGCCCGTGCGGATCGTCTGGCAGGTTGGTGGCCGCGCGTTGATTTTTGATGGCAAGATCGACCGCGTCGGCGCCAGAATTGCTGCGGCCAGTGGCGGTGTGGAAGTATTCGCACGGATCGCCGACACAAATGCCCTGACGCCAATTCGTCCCGGTGCATTTGTGGAGGTTTATATGCCTGATCGGGGTTATCCGGCGGTGGCGCGGCTGCCTGAGGCAGCCTTGTTTGAGCGTAACAAGGTGTATGTCGTCGAAGATGGCCGATTGGTGCCGCGTCCTGTCACTGTGGCGGCCTTTGATGGGGATGACGTGCTGGTTGCGGGCGAGTTGGCGGATGGCGATCAGGTGCTGACAACGCGCTTTGCCCGCGCCGGTGCTGGTGTGCGGGTGAAGACCGAGGCGACACCATGAGCCCCGCGGGTCTGATCGGGCTTTTCGTCCGTCACAAGAATGCGGCCAATCTGTTGATGGCGTTGATGCTGCTTGGCGGATTGTTTGCCCTGATGCGCATCAATACCCAGCTTTTCCCCGATCTCAATATCCCGGTGATCACGATCACCGTCGCCTGGCCCGGCGCCAGTGCCGAGGATGTGGAGAGCAATATCCTTGCCGCCATCGAACCGGAGGTGCGGTTCCTCGATTCGATCAAACGGGTGCAGGCAAGCGGCGTTGAAGGGGCGGGGTTTCTGTTCATCGAATTTGAGCCCGATGCCGATATGCAGCGTGCCTTGTCGGAAATCGAATCCGCGGTGGGTCGGATCACGACTTTGCCCGATGAGAGTGAACGTCCCGTCATTACCCAGATCGCGCCCCATGAAACCGTGTCGCGCATCATGCTGACGGGGCCGTTTTCGGAAGCGGCCTTGAAATCCTATGCCAAGCGGATGCGCGATGATTTGCTGTCACGCGGTGTTGACAAGATTTTGCTGGTCGGTGCGCGCGACGAGGAAATCTGGGTTGAACTTCCGCAATATGAGCTGCAACGGCTTGACCTTACATATGAAGAGGTCGCGCGCCGCATCGCCCAATCGAGCCAGGATTTACCCTCAGGCACCATCGAGGGCGGGTTCGAGCAGCAACTTCGCAGCCTGGGGCTTGCCCAAACCACCGATAAGATCGGCGCGATCGAATTGCGCGCGGCAGGCAGTGGCGAGAAAATCCTGCTGCGCGATGTCGCGACGATCCGTGAAACCTTCGACGCGCGCCAGGCAACCGGTCACAGCGCCGGCAAGCCGGCAATTCAGCTGCATATTCAACGCTCCGCCACCGCCGATGCCTTGGAGCAGGCGGAAATCGTCGATGACTATCTGAAGCAAACCATCCCCACCCTGCCGCAGACGCTCGAGGTCGTGCATTTCGATATTCAGGCAAGCCTTGTGCGCGAAAGAATCATGCTGCTCGTCCGGAATGGCGCTGGCGGGCTTATTCTCGTGCTCGCCACCTTGTTTTTGTTTCTTAACGGACGGTTGGCCTTCTGGGTTGGCGCGGGCATTCCGATCGCCATGACGGCAACGATCGGGCTGATGTTGTTGAGCGGTCAGACCGTCAATATGGTGTCGCTATTTGCCATGATCATGACGCTTGGCGTCATTGTCGATGATGCAATCGTTGTCGGCGAACATGCCGCTTACCGGTTTGAGCGAGGGCTGCCGCCGCTTGAGGCCGCGGAAGCGGGCGCGGTGCGTATGTTCTGGCCCGTGATGGCATCCTCACTCACCACGATGGCGTCGTTCCTGCCGATATTGTTGGTGGGGGATGTCATCGGGCAGATGTTTTCAGCCATTCCAATGGTTGTCGTCGCGGTGCTGATTGCCAGCCTTGTCGAATGTTTTCTTATCTTGCCAGGTCATCTGCGCGGCACATTCAACCGGAAGGAAAAAAAGCCCGGCAGGTTACGCGCCGGTTTTAATCGCCGGTTCGATCAGTTCAGGGATGGCCTGTTTCCGCGTACGGTACGGTTTGCCTATGAATGGCGTTATCTTACCATTGCCGGTGCGGTTGGCCTTTTCATTGTCAGTGTAGGGTTGATTGTCGGTGGCCGTGTCGGGTTTCAGTTTTTCCCGTCGCCTGAAAGTGACGTGGTCTATGCGAACGCCACTTTCAGCCCCGGTATGCCGCGCAAGACGAGCGAGGCGATGTTGCATGAGATGGAACGTGCGCTGGCGGTGGCAGAAGACAAGCTGACCGGTGGGAAGGGCGGGCTTGTCCGGGCGTCTTATGGCAGTGTCGGCTCGAATGCCGCGCCCGATTTCCTGTCCGTTTCGGGGGATCATCTGTCCGGGATCACGGTCGAACTTGTGCCCTCTGATGCCCGCGATATCCGTACCGCCGAATTCGTTACAGCCTGGCGCGAGGCGGTGAAGCCGCTGCCCGGAATCGAGCGGATTACCATTAATCCGCGCCGTGGCGGTCCGCCCGGACGTGATATCGACATCAGGTTGCGTGGCGGGTCGCCTGAAACCCTGAAAGCCGCGGCAAACGAGCTGAAGGCGACCCTTGCGCGGTTTCCAGGGATCAGCGATGTGGAAGACGATTTGCCCTATGGCAAGCAGGAGGTGCTGTTGAGCGTGACGCCGCGCGGCGCAGCGCTTGGCTTTACCACCGAATCGGTTGGCCGGCAGGTGCGGGCGGCATTTCAGGGGGCTATCGCCAAGCGTTTTGCCCGCGGCGATGAGGAGGTGACCTTGCGGGTGCAGGCCCCTAAGGATGTCATGACGGCTGCGGCCTTGCGTGACTTGTATCTGCGTGCGCCTGACGGGTCGGAGGTGCCGCTTTCGGAGGTGGTTGCCATCGAGCAGGGCTCGGGCTTTGCGCGCATTCGCCGCCAGGACGGCGCCCGTGAAGTCGCGATCGTGGCCGAGATCAATCCCGAAGTCGCCAACGCACAATATGTGCTTGAATCGCTCCGACAGTCAGGGTTGCCCGAAATCACCGCTAAATATGGGGTCAGCTATGTGTTCGCCGGCCGTGCGGAGGAACAGGCCAATACGACAGCCGATATGGTGTTCGGCGCACAGATCGCGCTCAGTGCGATCTACCTCATTCTCGCCTGGGTATTTGCCTCCTATACGCGGCCGCTGATCGTGATGTTCATCATCCCGTTTGGTCTGATCGGTGCGGTATTCGGGCATTTGCTCATGGGCTTCAATCTGACGATGATGAGCTTTATTGCCCTGTTGGGATTGGCCGGGATTCTCGTCAATGACTCGATCATCCTTGTCGGGACGATCGATGAGCATGTGGCGCGCGGCAAGGCGCTTGTTGAAGCTGTGGTGGCGGGGTGTCAGGAACGGCTGCGCGCGATTATCCTGACATCGGCGACGACTGTGGTCGGGCTCTTGCCCTTGCTGTTTGAGACCAGTATGCAGGCGCGGTTTCTTATCCCCATGGCCATCACGCTTGCCTTTGGGTTAGCCAGCGCAACCATGCTTGTGCTCGGCGTGGTGCCGGCTTTGATCGGTATTGTCGATGATGCGCAACGTCTTGTGATGCGGTTGCGCGGGCGTAAGCAAACGGGCACCGCGTTGAGCAAAGGTGCCGCTGAATAGCGCCCTTCCGCCAGATAGCGCTGATGCCTAGCCTAGCCGCGCCAGAAACGCGGCAGGAACAGGACCAGCACGGTAAACAGTTCAAGCCGGCCGAGCAGCATGGCGCCCGACAGTACCCATTTCGCCATATCGGGCAGGGAACCGAAATTTCCGACCGGCCCGATGATCGGTCCAAGTCCCGGGCCGACATTCGCGATCGCCGTGGCGGCGGCGGAAATTGCGGTAATATAGTCAAGCCCGAGGAACGCCATGATCAACGCAACCATGCCGAAACTCAGCACAAACAGAAAGAAGAAGCTCTTGACCGAGCTGGCCGCCTCATCGGGCAGGGGGCGGCCATTATAGCGTGTGTGAAAAACACCATGCGGCAACATCACCCGCTTGATCTGTGTCATCGCCGAGAGATAGAGCACCTGCAATCGGAAAATTTTGACGCCGCAGGAAGTTGATCCCGCGCAGCCGCCAGTAAACATCAGGAAGAAGAATGCGGTGATCCCGAAGCTGCCCCACAAAACATAGTCTGTGGTGGCATAGCCCGTACCCGTGATGATGGAGATGACGTTGAACGCCGCATAGCGGAAGGCGGTCGTGTTTTCGTTATAACCGCCCATCCACTGATACAGGGTCAGCATGATGATCGCGACCGTGATCAGGCCGAAGAATGCCCGCACCTGGGAATCGCGTAACAGGCAAAATGGCTCGCCTCGCACCATACGCCAGTAAAGCAGGAACGGCAGTGAGCCGATAATCATGAAGATGATCGCGATGGTGTCGATGGCGGCACTGTCAAAATAGGCGATTGAACTGTCGGAGGTTGAAAATCCGCCTGTTGCAATTGTGGTCATGGCGTGAGCGACTGCTTCGAACGCCGTCATCCCGGCAAGATAATAAGCCAATGCGCAAACAACCGACAGCAGCATGTAAAGCGAGCCTATCACCGTTGCGATTTGTGCCGCGCGCGGCAGCAGTTTCTCCGACGCGTCGGAAGATTCCGCGCGGAACAGCTGCATCCCGCCGATCTGCAGCATCGGCAGAACAGCAACGGCGGTGACGATGATCCCGATACCGCCAAGCCATTGCAAAAGTGCGCGCCACATCAAAATGCCGGGGGGCATCCGGTCAAGCCCGCTGATCACGGTCGAGCCTGTTGTGGTCAGTCCCGACATGGCTTCAAAGAACGCGTCAGTATAGTTGAGCTCGATATCCGCGAGAATGAAGGGCAGCGCGGCGAACACCGCCATAACAACCCAGCTTGCGGTTGTCAGAAGGAATGCGTCCCTGATATTCAGCTCGGTGCGCCCGTTGCCTTCGGGCTCGCGGCCGACGAAAATCAGGGCGATCCCGACAAAAAGGGTAAGCGCTGCGGAAGCAAAAAAAGCCTGCCAATCGTGATTATCGGCAGCAAGGTCGAGCAGGATCGGCAGGATCATTGCCAATCCAAGTGTCGTCAGCATGGTGCCGACGACAAGGGCGATGGGGCGGATATGAAACATCTGTGCGGGGCGATGGCGGCCTAATGGATCACCGTTGATTGATGCGGGCTATCCAGTGAAAAGGTCGGGATTTCAACATCGAACCATTCCCCCTTGTCGCTTACCATCTGATAGCTGCCGCCCATGAAACCGGTGGCGGTGGTGAGGGGTGCCCCGCTTGTATATTCGAAACTTTCTTCCGGATGCAGGGTTGGCTGTTCGCCGACAACGCCTTCGCCGCGCACTTCCTGTGCCTGGCCGTTGGCATCGGTGATCCGCCAGTAGCGTGAAATCAGGCGCACGGTTTCGGTGCCTTCATTGGTGATAGTGATGCGGTAAGCCCAGAAATACCGCCCTTCCGCCGGGTCGGACTGGTCCGACAGGTAGAACGGCTCCGCCTGAACCCGAATATGTCGTGTTACCGCCTCATACATGGTTGCATTCCCTTTTCGGCATATCGCCCCGAATATACCGCTTTTTCACCGCATGGGCGCGGCATAATTTTGTGCCGCATCCATGTGTTGCATATGACTGGCTGTGCGTGATGCCGGCTTAACGGGCGGCAATTTGCGCGGCAGCGGCCAGATCCGCGCAGATATCCTGTGCATCCTCAAGGCCGACCGACAACCGCAAACAGCTGTCACTGATCCCGAGCTCGGCCCGTGCTTCGGGGCTGAGCCGTTGATGGGTGGTGGTTGCCGGATGGGTAATCAGGCTTTTTGCATCGCCCAGATTATTGCTGATCCGCACCAGTTGCAGCGCATTGAGGAATTTGAAGGCGGCTTGCTTGCCACCTCTCACGTCAAAGGCGACGATATTGCCGCCCATCTCCATCTGCGCCATGGCAAGCGTATGCTGCGGATGGTCGCGGCGTCCGGGGTAAAGCACATTTTCAATGCCGGGCTGTTCCGCCAGATGATCGGCAACGCACGCGCCCGAGCGGGCATGTTCGCGCACCCGCATATCCAGGGTTTCGAGCGATTTCAGCATCACCCAGGCATTGAATGGGCTCATCGCGGGACCGGTATGCCTGAGCAGTGGCTTGACCTCTTCCTCGATATAGCTTTGCGATCCCAGGATTACCCCGCCAAGGCAGCGCCCCTGTCCGTCGATATGCTTGGTTGCGGAATATACCACCACATCGGCGCCCAATTCGAGCGGGTGCTGCAAAATCGGGGTTGCAAAAACATTGTCCACGACAAGCCGCGCGCCTGCCTTATGGGCGATATCGGCAACTGCTTTGAGGTCGGTGACCTGCAAATTCGGATTGGTCGGCGATTCAAGGAAAAACACCTTGGTATTGTCGCGGCAGGCCGCCTGCCAGGCATTGCTGTCGCGGCCATCGACCAGTGTGCAACTGACCCCGAAACGCGGCAGCATCTCTTCGGCGATATAGCGGCATGAGCCAAACAGCGCTTTTGCCGCAACGATATGATCGCCCGCCTTGAGCATTGCAAGCAGGGCGCTTGACACCGCCGCCATGCCGGTTGCCGTAGCCCAAGCGGCTTCCGCCCCTTCAAGCTCGGCCATGCGCTGTTCGAACATGCCAACCGTCGGATTTGAAAAGCGGCTATAGATGAAGCCGTCATCTTCGCCCTTGAAGCGGGCCTCGGCCTCTTCCGCGCTTTGATAGACATAGCCCGATGTCAGGAACATCGCTTCCGAGGTTTCGCCAAATTGCGAGCGCATGGTGCCACCATGCACAAGTCGGGTCCGTTGCCGCCAGGATGTCTTGGATGGGGTGTCTTGCATACCGCTTACCTCAAAAAAATAGCCCCGACCATGAAGGTGCGGGGCATTCGGCACCCGACCTTTTAGCGAATTTCTTTTACGTGGCCGCAAGCCGGTCGGCACAAATCACCACGAAGTCTAGACATACATCCCGGTTAAGCTATGCGTCAATAGCCTGTTGTCACGCGCTGCAGGACGCCCCGCCAAGCACACAGAATTTCGCGCAATGGGGGTGATTGAGTTTGATCGGCCTGCCCGCCTGGGCAAGGGTGTTGCCCATCGCAAACCGCCGGTCATAGGGCAGCAGGGTGCAGGCGACCACATGCGGGCTGTCCGCGCCTTTGTCTTTCACGACCATGCGGCTTGTCGCGCACATCATCGTCTCGGGCTTTTTGTCCAGAATATCCCAGCAGGCAGTCGTAATCTCCGGCACCTCTGCGGTTTCGTCCATTTCGGGAAACAGCACGAGTGCGGCCGGATCCGCCGCATCGATGCGGATGCCGGTTTCCGCAAACAGGCGTGCAAAGCCCGCGCGCATGTCTGCATCCCCTTCCTCCCAGCGGCTGCGTCCGGCGACCGCGATGCGGAAACCGTTTTGCGACAGCCATTGCAACCCCGCAATGGCGGGGGACCAGCTATCGGCTCCGCGTTCGCGCTCATGCCGGTCCTGGGCGTAGTGATCAAGGCTCACCCGGATTGTCAGTTGCCCCGGATATTCCTTTTGCAATGCCAGCAGCCCTTCCTGAACCCGGGGGCGTTGCATAGGCCGCATGGCGTTACTCAAAAGCAGCACTGAAAAGCCACGCTTAAGGCAGGTCTGCAGAATGGGCAGGATATCGGGGTTCATGAAAGGTTCGCCGCCGGTCAGGCCGATTTCCCGTGTCGGTAATCCGCATGCCGCAATCTCATCGAGATAGCCGCTCACCTCGGCCAGGCTGAGATAGGCAAGCCGGTCATTTGTCGGGCTCGATTCGATATAACAATGGCTGCAGGCGAGATTGCACAATGTACCGGTGGCAAACCACAAGGTCTCGAGCGTTGTCAGCGCGACCTGCGCGCGCGGCGCGCCATCGGCTGTGATATCGGGGTCATTGAACTTGCCGCTATTGGTTGCGCGTGCGGGTTTGGTCATAAATGGCTCGGTCCTGATGTTCGACAGCGGCAGTGTGCCCGCCGCACCCGAAAGGCACAAGACAGGGTGTCATCACATCTTGTCGATCCGGCATTCCGCCCTGCCGAATCTTGTGATACATAGCGTGCCTGCGGTGCTGCGCAATGCGGGTGTAGCTCAATGGTAGAGCAGGAGCTTCCCAAGCTTAAGACGAGGGTTCGATTCCCTTCACCCGCTCCATGCGCCGGAAACTGGTTGCTGCGGCATCTTTATTTCGAACTGATCTGTCCTGCTAACCGATAAGGGCCGAACATGACCGGCCAGACATTTTCCACAATCGAGATGCTGACCCGGCTCGTCGCATTCGATACAACGAGCCGGAATTCCAATCTGGCGCTTATCGCGTTTGTGCGCGACTATCTTGCCGGCCATGGTGTGGCGGTCACGCTTATCCATAATGAGGCAAAGACCAAGGCCAATCTGTACGCGACGATTGGGCCGCAGGACAAACCGGGCGGTATCGTCCTGTCGGGGCACACGGATGTGGTGCCTGTCGACGGGCAGGACTGGACGGGCGATCCCTTCACGGTTGAGGCGCGCGACGGGCGGCTGTTTGGCCGTGGCACCGCCGATATGAAGGGCTTCATCGCGGCGGCGCTTGCGCATGTGCCCCAATTCGTGGCGGCGCGGGCTGAGACGCCGATACATCTTGCCCTTTCTTATGATGAAGAGATTGGCTGCGTTGGCGTGCATGGGATGGTTGCCCATATCGGCGCCCATCTGCCGCGGCCCAGGCTTGTGCTTGTGGGTGAGCCGACCGGGATGAAGCTTGTCAATGCGCATAAGGGGATCCGTTCCTTCGTGACGCAGGTGACCGGTAGCGAGGCGCATTCCTCGAACGTTCATCTGGGTGTCAATGCAGTGGAGGTTGCCGCGCGGCTGATCGGCTTTCTGGGCGAGTTGCGCGACGAGATGCGCGTGCGCGGTGATGCATCGGGGCGGTTCGATCCGCCATATACCAGCATACATGTGGGCGTGATCCGGGGCGGGACAGCGTTGAATATCATTCCGCGCGAATGTCGGTTTCATTGGGAATTCCGCGCGCTGCCCGATCAGGATGAGGAGGCGATCATCGATCGCTTCAACCACTTTGCACGCGAGGTGGTGCTGCCGCCCCTGCGCGAGATTTCGGCGGAAGCCGATATCGTGACGACGCCACAGGCCGCGGTGCCCCCGCTTGTGCCGCTAGACGATTGCCCGGCTGAGGCGCTGGTCCGGGCATTGACCGGGGATAATGCGCCCTTGGCTGTTGCTTACGGCACCGAGGCGGGCATTTTTCAGCGTGCGGATATACCCGCTGTCATTTGCGGGCCGGGCAGTATCGATCAGGCGCATAAGCCCGATGAGTTCATCGCGCTTGCCGAACTTGATGCCTGCGACCGTTTCTTGACGAAGCTGGCAGCGCATATCTCCACTGTCACCTGACAGGGATAAGGGCGTGCCGAAACGTCTGTGTGAGTGATCTTTATGGATATTTTTCCCGATTCCCTCAGCCTGTGGCCAAGGCTTGCGCTGGTTCTGGGCATGGTGGTTGCCGCACATATCTGCGTCCGGATCATCCGTATCGTGAGTAACCAGATTGCCGGGCGAATGATGGATCGCTCGCTTGCCAAGGCCAAGACGATCAACAGCCTTGTCACAAGCACGATTGTCTTCATGTTGTATTTCGCGGCCGTCGGCATCGCCCTGACCGAGCTTGGGGTGCCGCTGACGGCCTATTTCGCCAGCGCATCGGTGATCGGCCTTGCGGTTGCATTCGGCTCGCAAGGGGTGGTGCAGGATGTGGTAACCGGTGTGACCGCCGTGCTTGCGGATCAGTTCGACGTGGGCGAAATGGTTGAAATCAACGGTCAGGCAGGAATTGTTGAAAAGATGGGGATCCGTTTCACGGTGCTGCGCAATGCATTCGGCGCGCGGGTCATGATTCCCAACCGTACCATCGGTAATGTGATCGTTTATCCGCGTGGTTATGTCCGGATACTTGCCGATGTCAGCCTGCCCGATGACCCGGCGCTGGCCGCGCAGGTCGCGGATAAGGCGCGGCAGGTCGCCGGGATGATCCATGATGAATTGCCCGGCGTGCTGCGCGCGCCGCTTGAATTTCTCGGTCCCTTCGAATCGCTGGCGGGCGGGCAATATCTGCGGATCAAGTTTCGCGTCTGGCCGGGGCGGAATGGCGTGGTTGAAACCGTATTCCGGCAACGGCTTGTGCCCGCTCTGCGTTTGCTTGACCCGGACTTCGCCGACTGGATGGTCACGGTCAATCTCGAAATCGATGATTCAAACGAGAATTCGCGCCACTGGTAGGCGGGAGTACAGGCGGATGGCCAGTTAGCGTTTGCGGAAAGGAAAAAGGCGCGGGATTTACCCCACGCCTTTATGTCCGGATCCGTACAGGCTTCAGGAGATATCGAGCCCCTTCATATTCCCTTCATCGCGCCAATTGGCGATGACCTTGAAGAATTCGACCGGACCTGCGCCATACTGGCCGCTCAGGAACCCGTCCCCTTCACCCGGCCGGCCTTCATTGTTGTAATAGCCTGGCGTGCATTCCGCATAGAAACGTTCGCCGAGCCGCGCCAGACTGTTGATTGTGCCGACCCACTCATCCTCGGCGTCCTTTGTGGCCTCGATCACGCGCGCATTGCCGTCAAGCCCGCGCTTGATGATGTAGGAGATATGTTCCGCCTGCTCTTTCAGCATATGCGGGATATTTGCGGTCAGCCCTGTCTGGGTCATCCCCATCACAAAACAGTTGGGGAAGCCGTGGGTGTGTATGCCATGGAAAGTGCGCATGCCATCTTTCCATTTGGCGGTCAGGGTCTGCCCGCCGGTGCCATAGATCTCATAGCCCGCACGGCGGGTATAGTCGGTACCGACCTCGAAACCGGTGGCAAAAATCAGACAATCCAGCTCATATTCCTTGCCGCCGACGACCACACCCTTTTCGGTGATCCGCTCGACGCCCTTGCCTTCGGTATCGACCAGCGTAACGTTCGGCCGGTTGAAGGTTTCCAGATAATCGTCATGGAAACAGGGGCGTTTGCAGAATTGCCGGTAATAGGGTTTGAGCTTTTCCGCCGTCTCGGGATCTTTCACCACCGAGTCGACGCGGCCGCGCACCTGCTCCATCTTCATGAAGTCGGCCAGTTCGGTCTTGCGCGCAAGCTCCTCCTTGGTCAGCTCGCCGCCGGTATCTTCCATCACCATGGAGCGCAGATTACGGAAGATTTCGGTCCAGCCGTCATTGACCAGATCTTCTTCTGCAAAACCGCCGCTGACCAGCGTATTGAAGTTTTCCATCCGCTCCTGATGCCAGCCTGAGCCCAGATTCCTGAACCATTCCGCATCGGTTTCATGATCGTTGCGGATATCGACCGAGGAAGGGGTGCGCTGGAACACATAGAGCTGCTTGGCGCCCGCCCCCAGATGCGGCACGCACTGGACAGCAGTTGCGCCGGTGCCGATGATGCCGACCACCTTGTCCTTCAGGCCGGTCAGATTGCCGTGCGCATCGCCGCCCGTATAGTCGTAATCCCAGCGGCTGGTATGGAAAGTATGGCCCTTGAAATCGTCGATGCCGGGGATACCGGGCAGTTTCGGGCGGTGCAGCGGGCCGTTCGCCATGGCCACGAAATGCGCCTTCATCTGATCACCGCGATTGGTGTGGATGACCCACATGGCGGCGTCCTCATCCCAGCGCAGTTCGGTCACCTCGGTTTGCAGACAGGCATTGTCATACAGGTCGAAATGCCGTGCCAGTTTCCGGCTATGCTCAAGGATTTCGGGCGCATCGGCGAATTTGCGCGCCGGCATATAGTCAAGTTCCTCAAGCAGCGGCAGATAGATATAAGCCTCGATATCGCACGCAGCTCCCGGATAACGGTTCCAGTACCAGGTGCCGCCGACATCGCCGCCCTTCTCGATCAGCCGGATATTGTCGACACCGGCCTTGCGCAGCGCGGCGCCCATCAGCAGCCCGCCAAAGCCGCCGCCGATAATCGCGACATCAACCTCATCGAATAGCGGCTCGCGTTCGATATCCTTTTCGATATAGGGGTCTTCCACGAAATGGGAATATTCGCCCTTTACCTCGACCCATTGGGCGTTGCCGTCGGTGCGCAGGCGCTTGTCCCGCTCAAAGCGGTATTTGTCGCGCAATGCGTCCGGGTCGAACCCTAGCTTGTTGGCTGTCGCTGCGGTGCTCATGGCGTGTCGTCCCTCTCTCCGTGCGATCGCTCGCAGGTTTGCATTTAATTATTTTGTATTGAACGCCATGGTAGTGCAGGCCAAAAACTATCGCAATAGATTCCGGGCAGGGGGATTTGCGCCGGCGCGATCCGGTATCACGATGGCGGAAAAGAAAATGGCCGGAGCGTTTTGCAACAGCCCGGCCATTTTATATCTGATTTCGGCGGTATGAGATCAGCTGATCTCAAGCCCCTTCATGTCACCTTCCTCGCGCCAGTCTTCAAGGATCTTGAAGAAGCGTTCGGATTTACCGCCATAGCTTGTGTTCTTGGGGTTGCGAAGCTCGTTCTGACCTTCGTTGTTATAGTAGCCAGGCGTGCATTCCGCGTAGAAACGCTCGCCCATCCGGGCCAGCTTGCAGATCAGATCGACCCAGGCATCCTCGGCTTCCTGGGTTGCTTCCATGCGGCGGATATTGCCGTCCTGCGCCTTCTTCATCAGATGCGCGATATGGATCGCCTGCTCGTTCAGCGCATGCGGGAAGTTCGCGGTAAAGGCGCTTTGCAGGGTGCCCATGAAGAAGCAATTGGGGAAGCCGCGGCTGTGGAAGCCCTGGAAGGTTTCCGCCCCGTCTTTCCATTTGTCGGTCAGGGTAACCCCGTCACGGCCATAGAGCTCATAGCCCGACCGCCGTACATAGTCGGTGCCGACCTCAAAGCCTGTTGCAAAGACCAGGCAATCGACAGGATATTCCTGCCCGTTGGCAATGACGCTTGTCTCGGTAACCCGCTCGACGCCCTTGCCCTGTGTGTCGACCAGCGTCACATTCGGCCGGTTGAAGGTTTCCAGATAATCGTCATGGAAACAGGGCCGCTTGCAGAACTGCCGGTAATAAGGTTTCAGAGATTCCGCGACATTTGGATCCTTGACGATCGCCTCGGCCCGGGCGCGGACCTGTTCCATCTTCTGGAAGTCGGCAAGCTCGGCCTTGGCCGCAAGCTCTTCTGGCGTCAGGTTTTTGTTTTTCTCGATCCGCATCAGCAGCAGGATATTGCGGACGATTTCGGTCCAGCCGTCATTGACCAGATCCTCTTCCGCAAAGCCGCCGCTGACCAGCGTATTGAAATTTTCCATCCGGTGCTTGTGCCAGCCGGGCTGCTGCGACTTATACCATTCAACATCGGTCGGCTGGTCGTTGCGCACATCGATCGAGGAGGGCGTGCGCTGGAAGACGTAAAGTTGCTTGGCTGCCTCGCCCAGATGCGGCACGCACTGCACCGCGGTTGCGCCGGTGCCGATGACGCCGACGACCTTGTCCTTCAGGCCGGTCAGATTGCCCTTCGAGCTGCCGCCCGTATAGTCGTAATCCCAGCGGCTCGTGTGGAAGGAGTGGCCCTTATAAGTCTCGATCCCCGGAATGCCGGGCAGCTTGGGCCGGTTAAGCGGGCCGTTCGACATGGCGACGAAACGTGCCTTCATCCGGTCACCATGATTTGTGTGGATGATCCACATGCCGCTTGCTTCGTCCCAATGCATCTCGGTGACTTCGGTCTGCAGGCAGGCATTGTCGTAAAGATCGTAGTGCCGGGCGATACGCCGGCAATGTTCGAGGATCTCGGGCCCCTGGGTGAATTTACGCTCGGGCATGAAATCGAGCTCTTCCAGCAGCGGCAGATAGACATAGGATTCAATGTCGCAGGCCGCGCCGGGATAACGGTTCCAGTACCAGGTGCCGCCGAAATCCGCGCCTTTCTCGATCATGCGGATATCCTTGATGCCCGCTTCGCGCAGCCGCGCGCCGGCCAGAAGGCCGCCAAAGCCGCCGCCGATGATCGCGATTTCCACCTCGTCGAACAGCGGTTCGCGGACGATCTCCTCCTCGACATAGGGATCTTCCACATAATGGGCGAATTCGCCTTTTACTTCCTGATACTGTTCATTGCCGTCCTGACGGATGCGCTTGTCGCGCTCCTGCCGGTATTTCTCCCGAAGGGCATCCGGATCAAAGCCCAGATCCAATGCTGCGTCGCTCATGATGATCTATCCATCCAATTCTGCGCGCCCCGGTCGGGCACGGTAAGTTAATGACTTTATGTCAGCAAAATAGAGAAGTGGCTTCGCAACAGCAAGCCTTTAAGCCCGCCTGACACTGTGGCGCATGGCCGCGCGGCTATTCCTTGCCGCGCGTCAGATCAAGCGCCACATCCACGATCATGTCTTCCTGGCCGCCTACCATGCGGCGTTTGCCAAGTTCGACCAGAATATCGCGGGTATCGATGCCATAGGTTTCAGAGGCGGCTTCCGCATGCCGCAGGAAGCTTGAATAAACCCCCGCATAGCCAAGCGTCAGGGTTTCGCGGTCGACCTGTACCGGACGGTCCTGCAGCGGCCGCACAAGCTCTTCCGCCGCATCCATCAGCGCGAACAGATCGCAGCCATGCCGGTAGCCCGCGCGATCCGCTGCGGCAATGAAAACCTCAAGCGGCGCATTGCCCGCGCCCGCGCCCATCCCCGCAAGCGAGGCATCGATCCGCACCGCGCCATGTTCGGCCGCCACAAGGCTGTTGGCGACGCCCACCGACAGATTGTGATGGGCATGCATGCCGAGCTGCGTTTCAGGCTTGAGCGTCTGGCGATAGGCGTCGAACCGCTCTGCCACATCATTCATCAGCATCGCGCCACCCGAATCGACCACATAAACGCAATGCGCCCCGTAATCTTCCATCAGCTTGGCCTGCTGGGCGAGCTTTGCCGGCGGGTTCATATGCGACATCATCAGAAAGCCCGACACATCCATGCCGAGCTTGCGCGCATGTTCGATATGCTGTCTGGAGACATCGGCCTCGGTGCAGTGGGTTGCCACCCGGACCGAGCGGACGCCCCGCGCATAAGCCTCGTCAAGATCGTGGGTCGTGCCGATACCGGGCAGCAGCAGGGTGGTCAGCTTGACATCGCCGATCATCTCGGCCGCTGCCTCGATCCATTCCCAGTCGGTATGCGCGCCGAAACCGTAATTGAAGCTCGATCCCGACAGCCCGTCGCCATGCGCGACCTCGATCGCATCCACCCCCGCATCGGCCAGTGCCTTGGTGATCTTCAGCACATGATCGACCCCGTAACGGTGCCGGATCGCATGCATCCCGTCGCGCAGGGTGACATCCTGGATATAGAGTTTCGGGCCGCTGCCCGCCGTCTCGCCGCTCATGCCGCAACGCCTGCGAATTTATGGGCTGCGATCCGCTCCGCGGTCTTCAGGGCGGCGGCCGTCATGATATCGAGATTGCCGGCATAGGCGGGCAGGTAGTCGGCTGCCCCCTCAACCTCCAGAAAGATTGTTGATTTGATGCCGCTGAACTCGCCATAGCCCGGGATCCGCACCGGATTGTTCGAGCCGAAGCGTTCGAACTGCACCTCCTGCTTCAGCCGGTAACCCGGTACATAATCCTGTACCCGTTCCACCATTTTTTTCACCGAGGCGCTGATCGCCTCGGGCTCCGCATCGGCTGACAGCACGAATACGGTATCGCGCATGATCAGCGGCGGTTCCGCCGGGTTCAGGATGATAGATCGGAAGAGCGTCG